>Ga0068628_1000375_pt1 | contig 15125 bp, 10 predicted proteins | sample InSIn2gowninarea_FD_77431 | JGI IMG/M metagenome (GOLD analysis project Ga0068628, IMG submission 77431) | Clean room microbial communities from NASA Spacecraft Assembly Facility at Jet Propulsion Laboratory, Pasadena, California, USA -... ... | reverse complement strand
GTTTCAGCCAGCGCACAAAGTCCTCTTTTTCAACTTTTATCTTCAAAGCAGACTAATGTAAGCTTCAGCAACCCTATTGATGAAGACGAGAATCTTAATGTCTTATCCTACGAATATTTATACAATGGTGGTGGCGTGGCAGTTGGCGATATCAATAATGACGGCTTGCAGGATATTTTGTTTACTGCGAACAGCAAACCCAATAAATTGTACCTCAATCTTGGAGGAATGAAGTTTAGGGATATTACCAGGATAGCGGGCCTCGCGGGAAGGTCTGATGGATGGAAAACCGGGGCAACAATGGCTGATGTTAATGGTGATGGCTTAGTGGATATTTACCTTTGTTATTCAGGAAAAGTATCGGAACCTACAAGAAGAAACCAGCTATTTATTAATGAAGGAAATTTAAAATTTACTGAAAAAGGGAAAGCGTATGGTTTAGATGATCCGGGATATAGTACCCAGGCTGCTTTTTTCGATTTCGACAACGATGGAGATCTTGACATGTTTCTTTTAAATCATAATGTAAAGAAATATGATAATATGGAACTGGCGAAGTTTAGACAGGAAACTGATGAACTTGCGGGCAATAAATTATTCGAAAACAAGGATGGTCATTTTGCAGATATTTCGAAAAAAGCGGGAATATCTCAAAATCCGTTAACCTTTGGTTTGGGATTAGCGATTTCGGATGTGAATAAAGATGGCTTTCAGGATATCTATGTTACAAACGATTATAATGAGCCGGACTATTTTTATGTGAATAACGGAAACGGGACTTTTACTGATAAAAAGAAAGAGTCGTTCAGGCATTTGTCTCAATTTTCTATGGGAGTCGATATTGCCGACGTAAACAACGACGCCCTTCCCGATGTCATCACGCTTGACATGCTTCCGGAAGATAACCGACGTCAAAAACTACTGCAATTGCAGGAAAATTATGAAGCCTTTGACCTGATGATGAGCCAGGACCTCTACAGGCAGTATATGCGCAACATGTTTCAGCTTAATAACGGCGATGGCACTTTTAGTGAGATAGGCCGACTCGCCGGAATCTCTAATACAGACTGGAGCTGGTGTCCCTTAATCGCTGATTTTGATAATGATGGTTATAAAGACATATTTATAACAACGGGCTATTTGCGTGACTATACCAATAAAGATTTTTTGAAATACTGGGGAGACTACAAGATAAAAAAAATAATAGATCGGGAGCCACAGCTTTTAATGGACCTTGTAAAAGCCATGCCCGTTACTCCATTTAAGAATGTTATTTTTAAAAACAATCGTGATCTCACCTTTTCAAATAAACAATTGGAATGGGGATTCGACAAAACCAAAATGTCTAATGGAGCCGTATATGCTGATTTGGATAACGATGGTGACCTCGATCTTGTAATAAACAATATTAATGATGAGGCTTTTATTTATCAGAATATGTCGCGCGAACAGTCCAATTCCTCTTATTTATCGATCAAATTAAAAGGTACAGGCAAAAATACACAGGCAGTTGGTGCAAAAGTATTTTTATACGCTGGCGGCCAGGTACAATACCAGGAAGTGAATCCTAGTCGTGGCTATTTATCATGTGTTTCTACTGTAATTAACTTCGGTTTAAACGCCGGCAAACAAGCCGACAGCATCAAAATCATTTGGCCTGATAATACCTCACAAGTGTTAATGAACGTGAAAGCAGATCAAGATATCTCAATCAGTTACGGTGGTAAAAATGACAAGATAAAGGCAGAAGCCAATCTGGAAAATAAAAAAATATTTACTAAGGTTAGTAATATTATTAAGTATAAACATGAAGAATTTAATGAAAATGATTTTAAGCGTCAGCCTTTAATGCTTTTCATGTACTCCCAAACCGAACCTGTGATGGCTAAAGGAGATTTAAATAAAGATGGCCTTGAAGATTTTTATATCAGTGGTGACAAAAATCAGCCGGGAAGGATTTATCTCCAAAAGAAAGACGGCACGTTTGAATTTTTGAAGAATGTAACTATTAGCGATGAAGGTACTTCGGCAGTTTCTGCTGCTGCTTTTTTCGATGCGAACGGCGACGGTTACCCCGATCTGTATGTGGCAAAAGGTGGCTATTCAGTATTCGAGCCAAACAGCGTGCAGTTGCAGGATGAATTGTATATCAATAACGGGGGCAATAATTTTACACTGGCGCAAAATGCGGTTCCTGACGTTAGTGCAAGCAGCAAGTCTTGTGTCCGTCCCTGCGACTTTGACGGAGATGGCGATATCGATTTGTTTGTTGGCGGAAGAGTAATTCCGGGAATGTATCCGGTGTCGCCAAAGAGCTTTTTATTAAAAAATGATGGAAAAGGCAATTTCGCAGCAGTTGATGTTCCATTTGCAAATACAGGTATGGTTAGTGACGCAAGCTGGGTCGATTTTAACAGGGACGGCAGAAGCGATCTGGTTTTGTGTGGTGAAATGATGCCTGTAATGATCTTTGAAAATACCACTTCAGGTTTCATTGACAAAACAAACCATTACTTTACAGATTTGCAAAAGGGTTTTTGGTCTTCGCTAAATGTAACTGATGTCAATGGCGATGGATTGCCAGACCTCATTGCAGGAAATCTAGGGTTGAATACCCAAATACGTGCTTCTCAAAAGGAGCCTGTCGAGCTATATTATGCCGATTTTGATGGAAACGGGTCAATTGATCCATTTTTTAATTGTTTCGTAAAAGGCGCTAGTTATCCATTTGTGAGCCGCGATGAGCTGAATGAGCAAATGTATTCCATGCGTAAAAAATTTACGTCTTACAAAGATTATGCAGATGCTACAATTAAAGATATCTTTTCACAAGAGGAATTAGCAAAGGCAAACAAGCTTACAGCTACGGAAACAAGAAGCGTTTGTTTCATTAATAAAGATGGGAAATTTGAAAAGTCGGTTCTTCCGGTAGAGGCGCAGTTTTCTTTGGTCAATAAAATAATAACAAAAGATTTCAACGGGGACGGCAAAAAAGACATCTTATTATTGGGAAATCATACCGATAATCGTTTAAAAATAGGTAGTATCGATGCTAATTACGGTTGCCTGCTTGCTGGAGATGGAAAGGGCAACTTTAATTATATTGGCCAGCCAAAGTCGGGATTAAGTGTAGCGGGAGATGTAAAATCGGCTGAAGAAATAGCAATAGGAAAAGAAAATTATTTATTTATAGGCATTTGTGACGAAGAAATGCAATGTTATAAAGAGCCTTAATTTGAATGGAATGAAAAGGTTAACCTTATTTTTTATTTTACTGACACAGGCGGCGTTCGCACAAAAGCTGCCGGAAAAGCTTACGAAGCAGATATCATCGTCTGTCTTTTCGTTGTCTCAGGTAATGATGCACGATGTCGTTAATCCTCCCGCTGCCAGCCGTTATTATGCTTATGGTATGCTTGGCGCTTATGAGATTGTCTCACAGAATGATCACACACTTCCCTCACTTTCAACAATTATTAAAGATTATAAGCCCATTGCTGTTACCAATAAAAATAAATACGATCCTGAAATTGCAGCTATTTATTGCATTTTGGAAACAGGACGGTTAATGCTTCCCTCAGGATTTAAATTAACGGATGATGAAGACGCTTTTTTAGCATCGATCCGGCAGCATAAAGCCGACTCTTCTGTTATAAATGCGTCTGTTGCCGTAGCCAGGGAAATGGCTGTACAAATAGTGAATTTCTCTAAAACTGATCATTACAACGAGTTGAGTGCAAAAATGCATTATCGACCTGTTCGCGACGATATTCACTGGTATCCAACTCCTCCTGCTTACATGGAGGCTATAGAGCCACATTGGAAAACAGTCAGACCGATGGTGATCGATTCATGTAACGAATTTATGCCTAAACCTCCTGTCACTTTTAGTAAAGACAGCAGTAGCGCCTTTTACAATTTAGCTGAAGAAGTATATAATATATCGAAAAACAGGACAAAGGAACAAACAGAAATGGCAGCCTTCTGGGATTGTAATCCTTTTGCAGTTTCCACTTCTGGGCACATGTCTATAGGTTTTAAAAAAATAAGCCCGGGCGGCCATTGGATGAGCATCGCGGGAATAGCTGCTGAAAAAGCGCACCTTAGTTTTGATAAATCTGTTTTATTACACACGGTGCTTTCCGTTACGCTTATGGATGCTTTTATTGCCTGCTGGGATGAAAAGTACCGAAGCGATAGGATACGGCCCGAAACCTATATCAACCGCTATATCAATAGAAGGTGGGAACCTCAGCTGCAAACGCCTCCTTTTCCCGAGTATCCAAGCGGCCATAGCATTGTCTCAACCGCCGCTGCAGAAATACTTACTTACCTGCTTGGTGACCATTTTACTTTTACTGATGATTCTGAGCGTTTGTTCGACCTGCCCTCCCGAACTTTTAAATCTTTTCGCCTCGCGGCTGAAGAGGCGGCTATTTCAAGGCTTTATGGGGGCATTCATTTCCGAGATGCCCTGGTGAGCGGGCAGGAGATGGGCGCGGCCCTTTCTGCAAAAGTTATTTTAAAAATGAAAGCGGCAGGAATAGCAGCGAACAGCTCCGTGGTAAATAAAGAAGAAAGAGTAGCACGCCGGGGAAGATAAGAAGAAAAGTTTTTTAATACTGATATCACTACCAATCACACTCTCAAAGAATTTCAAAGCATTCTTTACAAAATTTTATCGCTTTCCGTTTTCAAAGTATAAAGTATAAGTATCTTGCGATTTCAAGAAAGGTTCTTTTTACTTTTTAAAAAACTTAGACAGAAATGACAGCGGAAACTACACTTGCTAATAAGCACATATCGTTTGAAAAAATACCTACAGTTATTTACAAAGACGCAGAACAGCCTTCAGTAGCTGTGGCTAGAGAGATTGCAGATATTATTACACAGGCAAACGCGCAGGGAAGAAATGCGGTGTTAGGATTAGCAACAGGCTCTACTCCCAAAAAAGTCTACAAAGAACTGATCCGGTTGCACAGGGAGGAGGGCTTAAGTTTTAAAAATGTCATCACTTTCAATTTAGATGAATATTATCCTTTAGAGCAGGAAGCAATGCAAAGCTACCGCCGTTATATGAAGGAAAACCTTTTTGATTATATTGATATTGCTCCCGAAAATTGTCATGTTCCTGACGGTACTGTTCCACAGGAATTGCTAAAGGTCTATTGCGACAACTACGAAAAGAAAATAGAAGAAGCTGGTGGGCTGGATTTTCAATTATTAGGTATTGGTAGCAATGGTCATATTGGCTTTAACGAACCAGGGTCACACATCAATTCGATCACCCGGCTTATCACACTTGATTTTGTAACACGTGCTGATGCAACTTCTGAATTTGGTGCGCTCGCTAACGTCCCTAAGAAAGCTATTACCATGGGTGTCAGCACTATTTTGAAAGCTAAGCGCATCATTTTACTTGCTTTGGGAGAACATAAGGCGCAGATAATTCACAAAGCTCTCGAAGGCCCGGTTACCGAATTTATTCCTGCGTCATATCTTCAGGGGCATAGCAATACGCTGGTTGTGATAGATGAGGCTGCATCTGCGGAGCTAACCCGTAGGAAAGCGCCATGGCTCATAGAAAATGTTTTGTGGGATGTTGCAATGATTAAAAAAGCAGTGATCCACCTGGCGCTGGCTGTCGGCAAACCTATCTTAAAGCTCACAAATAACGATTACAATGAGAATGGATTAAGCGAACTATTGGCATTATACGGGCAGGCTTATGATATTAATATTAAAGTTTTTAACTGGCTGCAACATACAATAACAGGATGGCCGGGCGGCAAGCCAAATGCAGATGACACAAACCGCCCCGAACGCGCTAATCCGGCAGTAAAAAGAGTTTTAATCTTTAGCCCCCACCCTGACGATGATATCATTTCTATGGGAGGAACTTTTCAACGCCTAGTAGATCAGGGGCACGAAGTTCATGTTGCTTACCAGGTGTCAGGAAATATCGCAGTAGCAGACGATGAAGCATTGCGTTTTATAGAATTTGTTGTGGATTTTAATAAAGAGTTTAATATTTCAGATAACGAGGTTATTGACATTTATAAAAAAGCCGGTGAATTTCTAAACAGAAAGGAAAGCGGTGAACCTGATTCGAAAGAATTAAGATACATAAAGGGAATTATAAGAAGAGGAGAAGCTAAAAATACGTGCCGGTTTGTCGGCGTTCGTCCCGAAAATATTCATTTTTTAAACCTTCCCTTCTACGAGACCGGGTTGGTTGAAAAAAAGCCTCTGGGAGAGGAGGATTATCGCATAGTGATGGACGTTATTGAGAAAGTAAAACCTCACCAAATCTACGCGGCCGGCGATCTTGCGGATCCTCATGGTACACATAAAGTTTGTCTTGACGCGATTTTTGAGGCAGTGCGTCGATTAAAAAATGAGGATTTTATGAAAGATTGCTGGGTTTGGTTGTACAAGGGAGCGTGGGCAGAATGGGACATTGACCTGATCGAAATGGCAGTTCCTATGAGTCCTGACCAGGTGCAGAAAAAGAAATTTGGCATATTTAAGCATCAGTCTCAAAAAGACGGGGTTGTATTTCAGGGTAGTGACTCGAGAGAATTTTGGAAAAGGTCAGAAGATCGAAACAGGGCTACAGCAGAGCTATATAATAATCTGGGGCTTGCCGAATATGCAGCAATGGAAGCATTTGTAAGATGGAAATTCTAAAACTTCTATAAATAATACTGGTGAGGATTTATTAAAGTAATGAATCTTCACCAGTTATAATTTTTTGTAGACTGCGGATGCTCCTTAATATTCAATAAAAATTAGAAACCATATATGCAACCTGAAATCGGTATAAAATCAGCAAATCTATCTGCAGTCGCGCACGAGCTTAGCAAAGTGTTGGCTGATGAATTTGTCTTGTATACAAAAACCCGTAATGCTCATTGGAATATTGAGGGTCCTAATTTCCATAGCATGCACCTTTTTTTCGAAAGCCAGTATCAGCAACTTGAGGAAATGATTGATGAAGTTGCAGAACGTATAAGAATGCTAGGGCATGATGCTCCCGCATCTCTTAAACAATTTTTGGAGCTAACACATCTTACAGAGATGTCTAGAGACAAAAATGATAGCGAGGGTTTTATTAAGCAATTATTGTCTGATCACGAAACGATCATCATTCACCTTCGCGAGAATGTGAACCGTTTTGCAGATGATTTGAAAGATTCGAGCAGCAGCAATTTTATTACCGGTTTTATTGAAACACACGAGAAAATGGCGTGGATGCTTCGCGCCCATTTAAAATGATTAGAGAAGCTGCATTTTTCTAATTGGAAATGGGTATGGAATATAAAAGGCGGTAAGGATAAAATGAGATAGGCATAGAATACCTGTCAGTAAAACTCGTTTCAGTTAGGCTACCCTCTGCTTACTTTTGAATTCAAATTCTTCAAAAAGTTCCGGATTATCTCCTCTTGAAAGCCTGAGCCTTAAGGTCAAATAAAAATTTGTTATGAGTAAAAACGGATCGCGAAGAAGTTTTCTAAAACTTTCTACTTTGGGAGTCGGCGGTTTGCCTTTTTCATCTTTTGGATCTGATCTAAACTATAAGTTGGAATCTCACAAAGGCCAGGGCGAAGTTGACAAAAAATTAAATATAGTTTGTGTGGGAGCACATCCTGGTGATCCGGAATTTGGATGTGGCGGCACATTAGCAAGATATGCGGATGCGGGACATAATGTTAGTGTTATCTACCTGACACGCGGCGAAGCAGGCGATCCCTCTAAAACCTATAGCGAATCAGCAGCATTAAGAACAAAGGAGGCAGAAACGTCTTGTAAGATTCTGAAAGCTAAAGCACTATTCGGAGGCCAGATTGATGCAAATACAGAGTTAAGCAAGGGAAGTATTGATAAAATTACGCAGCTTATTCTATCACAGAAGCCAGATATTCTTTTTACACATTGGCCTCTTGATACGCACCCTGATCATCAAATTGCAGGTTTGTTAGCCCTCAATGCATGGGTAAAGTCTGGTCAGCAATTCTTCTTGTATTATTACGAGGTAAATACAGGAAGTGAAACACTTGAATTCAAGCCGACAGAATATGTTGACATTTCAGCGGTAAGGGAAAGGAAAAAGGCTGCAATGTTTTCACACAAAACTCAAAATCCTGAGGAAGTGTACGATACTTTTTTTAAAGCAATGGAAGAATTCAGGGGATTAGAGGCGGGAGTGAAAGCAGCGGAAGCGTTTATTTTATCTAAAGTAAAAAATGAAAGGGCCAATATAATCGGGCTTTAAAAAATAGTTTAATGGAAAAAAAGGGTCAAAAAATAACACTTAAAGGTCAAAAATAGTTGGTAAAATCTGCTTAAGCTTTTGCGTGGTATAGGTTTCAATTGGATAAATTGGAAGCCTTTTCAATTTCTCTTCTTTATGTCAAAAAAAATCTTGCTGGGGCTGTGGTAGTAATTTGGTCATTAAGTGGGGCTTTCAGAAGGGAAAGCAACGATACAAGTGTAAGAATTGTGGACTGCTTTTTACATGGGCTAATAAAGGGGTAAAAGATAAGAATAGTTGGGTATGGTTTACCAGATGGATATTGGAACGTCGTACTTTGAAGCAACTATCCCAACAAAGCAAGTTGCCAAGAAAAGCTCTTCAAAAGCTTTTTAAAAAGTTCCTTTCTTCTGCGCCAACAATATCGATAGTAAGTAAAAAATCTGCTCACATCCTCATTGATGCTACCTATTTTGACGGTAATCGATGCCTGCTTATATATCGGGATAATGATTTGCGTTTTACCCAGTTGTTCAGGTTTTCTGACAGGGAACGTTACAGAGAGATAAAGGAAGATCTAAAGAACCTTAACAAGCTTGGGGTAGATATAGAAAGCATTACTTGTGATGGCCACAGGGCAATGCTCAAAGCAATAAAAGAAGTTTATCCTAAAGCTAATGTTCAGCGATGTTATGTACACGTGCAGAGAATGGTAAAAGCGTGGCTGACACAGCATCCCAGACTTCCTGCATCAAAGCAATTGAGGTTTCTATGTGGTTTAATTCATCATATCAAATCTCCCATTGAACAACAAATGTGGACAATAGCTATAAACAGCTGGTACCAACAAAATCAAACGATTATTAACGAAGGTATTTAATCCTTATAGTGGAAGATGATGGTATAGGCATAAGAAACTAAGACAATCTGCTTCTATGGTAATTCATGCCCTGCCCGATCTGTTCCATCACATAAACAATCGATCAATACCAGGAACTACTAATGCTCTAGAATCTTTCTTTGCTCATCTCAAAGGACACCTGAACGTTCATCGAAGACTTAGCTATAAAAACAAAATGAACTATATCAAGTGGTATCTGCATTTAAAAAATAATCAGCAATGAGTTTTTTTAGCCATGATAGATACCGATAAGTAAAATGGAAAAAGGAGCCAAAGCTCCTCTTCCTATTATCGTACATCTACTGATCGTATTGCTGACAAGTTGCTCTCCAGCAGAGCCTGCTTCCTCTTCCAATCAGCAGGCTAAAATTAACCATCATTCTTAGCAGTTTTACCAACTATTTTTGGCCTTTATACCAAAAATAAGCTGCGTTTATGGCAGCTTATTTTAACCAGGTTCAGCATAGAAAATCTCACTTTTCCTATAGGTTGTTTTTAATCTACTTTCGCATAAATTCTTCCGCCGGTAATGTTAACAGTCTGACCAGACGAGTTTTGCGCTGTGCCGCTGAAAGTGGCTACGACTGTTCTCGTTGTCGGGTCATAACTCTTTATATTTATCTCAATATTTACATGAGGTCTTATTGTAAAATCGGCCTGGTAATAGGACGGTTTTATAGTTGTATCGGTATTGTACAAATAAAAATCGGCATTTGCTGAGTCTGTGTTATAAATACCCGTCTGGATAGCGCCTCCTGGTAGCAAAACATCTAACTGGAATAAACTATCGGTTCCAGGGAAAGAAATCCCGTAAAAGCTTAAAGCAGTCGCAGTATCACCTGATGGTAGTTGAATTACATGAGTAAGACCGGTGTCGATAAAGCCGTGATAGAAGTTGCCGCCTTCACTAAACTGCCAGGCAGAGTCAAGTGCCGGCTCAGCCGCAGTAGTTACAGTAACGACAAAACTGCATGAAGTGCCACCTGCATTTATAGGTATAGTGGTCGTTCCGGTAGCAGTCGGAGTACCTGACCCCTGAAGAGTAATTGTCTGCAATCCTGTTGAAGAAATCACGCCTTGCCCCGCAAAACTAATTCCATTGGTGACACCTGTATTTATAGAATAAGTGCCCACGCTATCAACATTTACTTGTATACTTACCATATTTGCCGGGGTCAGTGGAACGCCCTCTTCGTAGTCTCCCTGAACGTTAGCATTTGAACAATTTCCCGGAGAGCCGGCAAGGCTATAAGTAGCAGAAGGGCCGTTGGCACTTGGCGAAATGGAAACTGAAAACGAACAAATACTGGTATCAAATGCAACTGAAAAATTTGTAATTTGTGCCGAAACAGGGATTCCATTTCCCTGAAGTCTAATACTTTGTAAACCTGGATTGACGGCATAACCGGAGTCCTTGAAGGAAATGCCATTCGCAGCATTTGTTTCAATAACATATTTGCCGGTTTTAGTAAAGTTAACCTGAACGACAACATAGTTGCTGTCAATTAACGCACTATCAGCGATATAGTTTCCCATCACTGCGATGGGCATACAACCTCCGGAGTCATTTTTTAAAGTTCCTGTTGCGGAAACATCAGGAAGACCTTCATAACTAAATTCCTTTTGGCATCCTATAAAAATAAAAACGGCTCCTAAGACTATTGCTAAATGCTTCAATGCTTTCATTTGACAAAGAAAAAGTTTTTTTACTAATAAAATTACGCTGCCACGAATTGATAATGATAAACAACTACAGTAATGTCAAATTATTAGCCTAAAACAAAACCAATAACTTTTCTTTAAGAAAAGAGGTGCATTTGAAAACAATCTTTTAAATAGACAAAAAGTTATCGATAGTAGATCTTCCAACGGCTGATATAAAGAGTCGATGGCAACGGATCAGAAAGTTCGGCTTTTATAAAACCTATATTTTTCGCGTAATAAAAATTACCTGTTGCTATCGTTTCGTACACGCCGGTAGACGAGGGCTGAAACATATATTCCTGCTTCACCTCAATTACGCTATCAAGAGTTGTATTACCTATTGTCGCCTGAATATCTTTTCCTTCGATTGTAAAAACGATTTTGGCTTTTCCTGGAACAGATTTTCGAATTGCATCAACCTCGGGAGACTCCCATGTACTGCCTACAGGAACATTATCTTTTAGAAATATATAATCGACTTTATTTTGTATCGTGTCATACAAAGCATCTTTATGCAGATAGTCATAAGTGTGATATTCGCCGTCACCTTTCCTGAAGTAACTTGTATCAAAGCTGCCCGAGTGATCTGAGATAAAAGTGCGGTAGGTGTTTCCCTCAATAGTAGCATCGGTGTTAGATACTGCAGTATGAATACTGTCAGATGTTGAAAGATCGCTCTGGTATGTCCAGTTGCTGCTGTCGGAGGTAGGAAAATAATCAGCCGATGTTATAGGTGGCACTATCAGCGGAGGTACCGTATCGGTTACATTCACTACAAATGAACACGCACTTGTATCAAAAGTAACTGCGAAAATGGTTTGCTGTACCAGCACCGGTTTCCCTGAGCCTTTTAATTTAATGTTTTGAAGACCGGGTACCAGCGCATAACCAGAGTCATGAAAATAGAAACCATTTGCCGTGTCAGTGATTACTCTATATTTTCCCGGAGCAGAAAAATTGATCTGAACTTCGACGTAATTACTATCATTAAGGATTGTGTCCCGCACGTAATTTCCTTTTACGTTTATAGGTTGACAGTCACCGGAAAGGCTTTTTAAAGTGCCTGAAGCGTTACCTTGTGGCAAGCCGTTTTCGAAACTCAATTCTTTTTTACATGCTGCAAACAGCAGAATCGCTCCTAATACTATTGCTAAATATTTTGTTGTTTTCATATTTGTTGAAATAGAAAAGATTTGACAAAAATTTTTCTAAGCTATAATTTTTGTCAAATCATCAACAAAAGAACCGTGTTAATATTATTGCATAATTTATATTAGGATCCCCTGGTTGTTTTTGAGATTCTCGTTTTTCAGGATGGACGAAATATTCGTTAAAGTGACGACAGATATCTCGGTAAGGGCTTCGCGGGTAAAAAAACCCTGGTGTGCGGTAATTAAAACATTTGGAAAACCTATCAATCTTGATATAACGTCGTCTTCAATAATTCCTGAGGAAAGATCTTTGAAGAAAAGCTTTTCTTCCTGCTCGTATACGTCTATCCCAACGTAGCCTAATTTTCCTGACTTTAATCCTGCAATCACCGCTCTTGTATCTACCAAACCTCCACGGCTCGTATTAATAAGCATTACGCCGGTTTTCATCATGCTAATCGTGTCGCTATTGATGAGATTGGGGGTTTGTTCGTTTAGAGGCGAGTGTAAAGAAATGATATCACTTTGCTGAAAAAGGTCTATAAGAGGAACAAATTTGACGCCTGATGCTTCCATTTCTTTATTTGCAATGATGTCGAAGGCAAGAACTTTGCAACCAAAGCCAAGAATAATTTTACAAAATGCTTTTCCGATATTTCCGGCTCCTATTACGCCTACCGTTTTGCCGTGCATGTCAAACCCCAAAAGACCATTTAGCGAAAAATTTTGTTCACGGATGCGATTATAGGCTTTATGTGTCTTTCTGTTTAGTGTAAGTATCATAGCCACTGCGTGTTCGGCAACTGCTTCTGGCGAGTATGCCGGCACCCGACAAACTGTGATGTTGTTGTCCTTTGCAGCTTCTAAATCAACATTATTGAAGCCAGCACATCTTAGTGCAATAATTTTTACTCCTTTCAAAGCAAGGCATTCGATTACTTCTTTGTTCACCACGTCGTTTACAAATACACAAACAGCTTCACTTTTAGCGACCAGGCCAACCGTTTTTTCATCCAAACACGCTTCAATAAATTCTAATTCAAATCCAAAATCTTCGTTATGTTTCTGGAAAAATTCTTTATCATATAACTGGCTGGAAAAGAACGTGATTTTCATAAATAAGCAGTAGTGGATAAAAAATAGGATTAAATATCCAGGGGCGGAATCGTATAAACTCCCTAAAAGAAATTTTACTTTTTATTGATCAATTCATGTTTATTAGTCGTCAGCGTGTAATTGCTGAATCAAATGGCGACACCTCAGCCTGCTTTTCTTTTACTTCCTTAGCTTCTTCCCTGGCCTTATTTTTAAAAAAGCCTTTTAGTAAAAAATTATGCTGCACAGCTTCCAGATCTTCATCAAGCTTTATACTTGCACTTTGAAGATTTCTTAGCGTTACCCTGATATTTGCTGCCGCATCTTCGTCGTGCAGCAACATCCCTACAGGTGTATTTCGGTTGTTTAGACTGGTACTAAGCCCGTTGGTCGTATTGTTTAAATTATTTACAACACTGTTTGCTGTTTCAGCAATCTCCTGCATTTGTGCTGCTGTTGCTTTAAGGCGGTTAAAAACCGTTGTGTCTGTTACGAGGTCGTTGGCAAGAGTTCCTTTTTTGTGAAGGCCTGAAGCATAATCAGCAACTGATGAAGTCATTCTCTGCACATTGGAAGATGATTTTTTAAGCATCGCCATAGTCGCCTGCAACTCATTTATAAGTTTGTCATCTGTTAGTAATCGTCCTGCAGTTCCCTTTCCTTCTGCAATTCCCCTGCTTATGACCTTAAAATCATTTGTGATCTCAAGCAGGTTTTTGTTGTTCGATTGTAAAGTGTTCATCATTTCATCCGGATTTACAGCTTTCTCAACACCAATAATATCGCCGTTTTCTACTGATGGAGAGTTTCCGGCACTAGGGTCAATTACTACAATTTTGTTTCCTATTAAACCTTCAGAACTGATTCTTGCCTTTGCATTTTTTCTGATGTATTGTTGCGAGTTGGCTTCTATACTCATATCCACTTCTACCTGCGACCTGCCATAGAAGGATATCTTTTTCACAGTGCCTATTTTTACCCCTGAAAACCAGATATTATTGCCTTTTTGTAATCCGTTGATGTCGTCAAAAACTGCTCTTATGACTACCGATTTTTCAAATGTTTTATGCTGACCACCCAGTGTAAGAATTGTAACAATAAATATTGCAACACCTAAGAGTATAAAAATGCCGACGATTACAGCTCTTGAATTTTTTGTAGATTTCATCTTTAGTCTATAAAGTTATAATTATAAAAACTTTTAATTCTTTCTTCGTTACTATTAAACACTTCATCAAAAGTTCCTTGTTTTACAAACTTTCCATCTAATAGCATTGCAACCCTGTCACCGGTACTTTTTGCACAGGTAAGGTCGTGTGTTATTATGATAGAACTTGTTTTAAAATCGCTTTGCACCCTATTGATGAGATTGTTAATCTCAATACAAGTAATCGGGTCTAATCCTGCAGTTGGTTCATCATACAGCATGATCTCGGGTTGCAGAATAAGCGTCCGCGCAATACCTATCCTTTTTCTCTGACCACCTGATAACTCGGATGGCATCTGGTGTTTAGTCTGTAAAAGTCCAACCGCCGAAAGTACCTTTTCTATCGCGTCCTCAACTTCTTTACGTGTTAAATGCTTGCGGTTTCTTACAAGTGGAAATTCCAGGTTTTCCCTTACCGTCATACTATCGTACAAAGCGCTGTTTTGAAACGAGAATCCTAACTTCAGGCGTAATTCCAGTAGTTGCTTGTCATCCAATTTATCTACTTCCTGTCCTAAAACATTTACCGTACCCCGGTCTTGTTTTAGCAGTCCTGAAATAATTTTTATTAAAACAGATTTTCCTGTACCTGAACGGCCCAGAACCACAACGTTTTCTCCTTTGTACAGATCAAGATCTATTCCCTGCAACACGTGATTACTTCCAAAAGATTTGTACACATCGCGTATCGTAATAACCGCTTCTTTTTGTCCAGTTCCTGTTGTTTGATTCTCCATAAGTTATTTAATAGCATTAGCAACTTGCACAATAAGAATTTCTTCAACAAAAATTAAAAACATAGAAATAACGACT
>Ga0068628_1000373_pt1 | contig 15132 bp, 20 predicted proteins | sample InSIn2gowninarea_FD_77431 | JGI IMG/M metagenome (GOLD analysis project Ga0068628, IMG submission 77431) | Clean room microbial communities from NASA Spacecraft Assembly Facility at Jet Propulsion Laboratory, Pasadena, California, USA -... ... | reverse complement strand
GTCGTGCACCAGAAGTAGGCGAGATTTGGTCTTCTTTAGATCACGCAAATACTTTAGAAAAAATAGCTGAAACAAATGGAGAATCATTTTATAGAGGAGAACTAGCAGATAAAATAGTTGCCTCTTCGGATAAATATGGTGGCTTTTTAACTAAAGAGGATCTAGCTTCCTTCAAGCCGGATTGGGTAAACCCAATAAGGGTTAATTATAGAGGATATGATGTTTGGGAAATTCCCCCAAATGGTCAAGGAATCGTTGCATTAATGGCATTAAATATATTAAAAAATGAGGAATTTACAGAGAAAGAAACAACTAATACATACCATAAACAACTAGAAGCAATGAAATTAGCCTTTTCATGTGGGAAAGAATATGTAACTGATTCAACTTATATGAAAGTATCTGTTGAAGAATTATTAAATGAGAAGTATGGAAAAGTAAGGTATTCGGAGATTAAAGAAACAGCTGGTTTGCCAACTCCAGGGAAACCATTTAGTGGTGGTACGGTTTATCTTGCAACAGCTGATGGTGAAGGAAATATGGTATCATTTATACAGAGTAATTATATGGGATTTGGTTCTGGAATAGTAATCCCAGGTACAGGAATTGGATTACAAAATAGAGGATATGATTTTAGCCTAAACGAACAAGATTCGAATGCACTTGTTGGTGGAAAGAAAACATACCATACGATAATTCCTGGTTTTTTAACTAAAAATAATGAGGCAGTTGGACCTTTTGGAGTAATGGGTGGCTATATGCAACCACAAGGTCACGTTCAAGTCATAATGAATAGTATTGATTTTCACTTGAATCCACAAGAAGCACTAGATGCGCCTAGATGGCAATGGATTGAAGGGAAAACGATAGAAGTTGAACAAAGTTTTTCAAATGATATTGTTGATGAATTAATTAAAATGGGTCATGAGATAAAAATTGCTTCTGATAATGGAAGCTTTGGTAGAGGACAAATTATTTGGAAAAATAACGAAACGGGCGTATTAATGGGCGGCACAGAATCCAGAACAGATGGTAGTATCGCTAGTTGGTAAATTTGAAAAGGATTTGATTTAATGAAACAAAAGGATATATTTGTAGCATTTTTTCGTAGTAGTATTCTTGGATATGGTGGTGGACCGTCAACTATTCCTTTAATCTACAAAGAAGTAGTTGAAACATTTAATTGGATGAAGGGTGAAGAATTTTCTGAAGTACTAGCGATTGGAAACATGCTTCCTGGTCCAATTAATACTAAGTTATCTGGATATATTGGATATCGAGTTGGTGGAATTCTAGGTTTAATTACGGCTATAATTGCAACTACTTTACCGACAATAATTTTAATGATTATTCTATTAACATCATTATCTTCTTTTAAGGATATTAAATGGGTAAATGGTATGAAAGAATCAATCGTTCCAGTTGTAGGTGTAATGCTTGGTGTTTTAACGTGGCAATTTTATAAAAGTGCAAAAAGTGGACTTAAAACACCAACAATTATCATCCATCTAATCGTGGGATTAGTACTAATACAATTTTTACATATTCATCCTGGAATTGTAATTGGAGCTCTATTACTATTTGCTATTTGCCAACCCGTAAAATCAACCTCCCCGAGTGATTACCATGGAACAAAGGGGAAGGGACTATGATTTATTGGAAACTATTTATGTCATTTTTAATGACTAATTTATTAGGCTATGGTGGAGGGCCAGCAACAATTCCACTTATACAAAATGATGTAGTTAGTAGACATCATTGGTTAACATCTCAAGAATTTCATGAAGCATTTGCAATGGGCAACTCTTTACCTGGACCAATTGCTACTAAAATGGCTGGTTTTATCGGATATAAAATAGGAGGAGTATTTGGCTCATTTATCGCTGTGTTTGCTACCGTTGTTCCGTCTTTAATCTTAATGATTGTACTTATGGGAATTCTTTATAAAAATCGCGAATCGATTCGAGTAAAAAGAATGACCTCGTATGTTAAACCAACAATTGTAATCTTACTTGGCCTACTAACATATGAATCATTTGCAGACTCAATCAGTCAAACTGGTATGTACCAAGTTATCTTTATAGCAGCTTGTACATTTTTACTCATGGAAAAATTAAAAGTCCATCCTGCAATTATCGTAATAGGTGCGCTTATTTATGGGGCGATTAATCTTTAAAATAAAGTTTTAAAAAGATAGGGATAAGAGTGAACATGCCTCCTATCTTTTTTTGTGTCTAGCTCAAGTAAATGAAGTGGAAATCCAGAAAGTACAAAAATTTCACGTATATTTGTTCATAACCTTCTGAATTAAACTAAGGAAATGCGAATTAATTAAATTATGAATACTAAATTGTACTCTAAGGTACTAACGAAATAAATGATTTAATAGCAAAGATTGTAAAAGAAGACTAAGCAAACAACAAAAGAAAAAGATTGAAACGAAAGGTGCTCGACTCCTGTGGGAGATGCGGGAAGGCTAAGACCCCGCAGGCTCGCTGAGGAGGCTTAGCTCACGTCCCACGGAAAGCGAGCATCCTAAAGTGGAAATCCAGATAGCTCCTATTTAATAAAATAAAGTTTACAGTTTTTATAATACTAAAAGTTAGAATTTTCAACATTCAAAATGCTATGATGCTTATGAAGTACAAAATTTTTCATATTGTCTTAAAGGAGATGAACTTTAATTGAAAATTAATAATCCAGCCTTTGATTATGACAAACAAGGACAGAATTATTCAGGCCATAGAAGAACTGATCCAAGAATTGCTAAATATGTATATGATGCGTTAGGTACTGCTAAAACAGTATTAAATGTAGGAGCAGGTGCAGGATCATATGAACCAGAGGATAAATATGTAGTAGCTGTTGAACCATCCTTTGTCATGAGATCACAAAGGAAAAAGACAAATAGAGTACCAGCAATTATCGGGAAAGCCGACTCATTACCATTTGATGATAATTCTTTTGATGCATCCATGGCAATGGTTACCATCCATCATTGGCCCGATATAATTAAAGGTTTAAAGGAGCTAAGACGAGTAACAAGAAATGAAGTTATTATTTTAACGTTTGACCCTGATAGTTTACATCATTTTTGGAATGTACATTATTTTCCTGAGTTAATTGAGGTTGAGAAATTAAGGTATCCTAAAATTGATTTTATTTGCGAAGGAATTGGAGGGAAATGCGAAATTGTGAAAATTCCAGTCCCTTTAGATTGCGTAGATGGATTTCAAGAAGCATTTTACGGTAGACCCCGAGGCGTTTCTTTCGAAAGAAATACGTAATTCTCAATCTGCATGGGGCTTTTTACCTGAGGGCGTCGAAGATAAACTAGTTAAGGCTTTAGAAGATGATCTAGTATCAGGTGAATGGGACAGAAAGTTTAGAGAATATAGAACAAAACCAAGTTTTACTTGTGCACTTAGGCTAATTATTGCAAGACCATAAAAAAAAACCAATTAATTCATATGAATTAATTGGTTTCGTCGTCTTCTTTTCTTTCCTCATAATCCTTTTGAAACCAAAGTGGATCGTTATTATCGACATCACCATTGTAATTAATAAGAATTTCTTCGCCTGCTTTAATATCCTTATAAGCAAAAAAATCAAATGTGTGATTATCAAAATTAATTTCATAAATTGCATTCGCATCGTACGAATGGTTAAATAACATACCATAGCCAAGTAACATAGCCGTATGATTTATACCATACTCAAATGCATAGTCTGCAAGTAATGTTTTCTCAATGTGTTCGTGCTGTTCATTTGGATATGCAATTACTGGAGCCTCATGTAAAAGTTCTCCTTTTTTAATATCACGTTTTGCAAACACGCCACGATTAAATTCTCCATCACTTAACTTAGAAGTTTTTATCTCTATCATAATTTACACCTTTAATTCTCTCTATGAAGTCTTTATAAATAGTTTGCCACTAATTAAAGAAGAATGCAATTTTTATTATTTTGGTTTTGTTAAAGTTAATGCAGATGTATTTCTTCAATTAGATAAAATATGGCAAGAATTTGATGTGAACATATTTTTATAACGCAATAAATCTATATTTAATTAATCTTCGTATATTATTTGCCATTTTTTCAAAGTATATAGTTGTTTAATTAAAAATATGGAGGCAAATTTTGATGAAGAAAATATATAAGTTGTTATTTACATCGCTTTTACTATTTTCATTTTTTCCTGGACTGGCCCAAGTAAAGGCTTCGGAATCAAATTTAGAATTGAGTGGTTGGGAACATGCGTCAAAACGTATAATAGGTCAGATTCCACAATTGACGGATTTGGTACAGGTTTCTACTAATCAGCTGCTGATTACTTATGATCAACAAGTTGATTTGAATGCAGGAACAAAAGCTACAAATTACTGGATTCAAAGTATGACAGACATAAGACCAACTGGAATTGCCACACTAGGAAAGAATAGAAATGTAAATGCTCGAAATTCGCTTACTAATGATAAAGTGACGATTGCAAAAGTACAAGGAGATAATAATTCCTTTTTACTTACATTTAATCAAAATATTCCTTCTAAAAAGAAATATAAGTTTATCGCCTGCTATGTAATTGCACCTGGTGGAGCACCTCATAACGGCGATAATGGAATGATCGTATTTACAACTAAATAACTTAAAAAAAATCCCATTTTGGGATTTTTTATTTTGATACAGGATAAACATGTAAGTATTCTTCTAGCGTTATATTACGTTTTTTAATTTGCTTTGATATATTGACCCCAACATACCGTATATGCCATGGTTCATATTTGTAACCAGTGACGGATTCTTTCCCTTTAGGATATCGAATGATAAAACCATAATTTGCACTTTTATTTGCTAGCCATTTTGCCTCTTTCGTATTTCCAAAGCACTCTTGAGCAGCACATTTTCCAGTACTACTACTGACATCAATAGCTAAGCCGGTTTGGTGCTCACTTGAACCTGGGAGAGCACTGTATTTTCTGGCGTTTGCATAGCCATCTTCCTTCACATAACGATTAAAGACAGCCTTTTGTGTCGCATAAGACCTATAGGCAGATACGCCGCTAAGAAAAACTTTATCCTTTTTAGCTCCAGTAAATAGCTTTTGTAAAGCCAAAGCAGCCTCTTTTCTCATTTTTCGCTTTTCAATTTTTTCTTTAAAAATAAAAGATACAGAAGGATAGGTTAGATCCTTTGGAGAGTAGTTTTTAGGCAAAAAATATTTTTTATTTACTAAAACAGCTATCGCAGTTGGATGTGCTACAGTCTGAATTGTTGTATTTTTATTTGAAGTGTTCATGTTATTTGGATTAATTCGATTGGATTGAGGTTGCTGTTTGGCTGGGGTATTAATAATATTATTTTTATCTTGCTTATTTACTGATTTTTTTCCAGTATCTTTCTCATTTTCAATAGGTGATTTATGATTTTGTTTAATACAGGCTGTAAAATTTAAAACAGCTATTACTAAAAATAATACTAAAAATTTTTTCATAAATTGAGTCGTCCTCCAGATTATAGATCTTGCTCCTGTTGTTATTATTTCACCAAGCTATGCTACAATTCACAAATACAATAAAAATAAAAAAATAAGTCTAGAACTAAGAAAATAGAATTGACTTTAACGTAGCGTAAAGGTGTAAAGTTGAGTTGTCAGGAGGTAATCACATGGAATATACGGTTCAAAAGCTTGGCAATTTAGCAGGGATCAGCACTAGGACTCTAAGGTATTATGATGAGATTGGAATTCTTAAGCCGGCAAGAATTAACTCGTCTGGATATCGAATATATGGGCAAATAGAGGTTAATCGATTACAACAAATTTTGTTTTATAGAGAACTAGGGATAAGTTTAGATCAAATTAAAGAAATTGTAACTTCACCTTCATTTAATGGAGCCAATGCTCTAAGAGAACATCGTGAAAAGCTTCTTGACAAGAGAAAGCAATTAGATAGTTTGATTTCGAATGTTGAAAAATCGATTGAATTAACCGAAGGGAGAATAACAATGTCAGATAAAGAGAAGTTCGAAGGTTTTAAGCAAAAGTTGATTGACGACAATGAGGAAAAATACGGTGAAGAAATCCGTGAGAAATATGGCGATGATGCTGTTAATAAATCAAATGCAAAAGTAAAGAATATGACACAAGAGCAACAAGAGGAAGTAACACGACTTTCTGAGGAATTAACAATTACTTTAGCTGAAGCATTTAAATTAGGAGACCCATCTAGTGCACTTGCACAAAAGGCAGCGGATTTGCATAAACAATGGCTAACATTTTATTGGAGCAAATATAGCAAAGAGGCACATGCAGGCCTTGCGCAAATGTATGTCGATGATGAACGTTTTACGGCTTATTATGATAAAGATCAACCTGGTACAGCCGAATTTTTAAGAGATGCGATTCATATTTATACTGGACTTAAAAAATAAGTAAGAGGAAAGAGTGCACTGTAAGTTAGGTCTTATAGTGCACTCTTTTTTTATGTTAATGTGTTAGTATTTTAAATATTGTAAATTTAAGTAAAAAAATTGGATTATTTATGAGTAAATTAGTATAAAGACAGTTGAGGTGATAGTTTGGAAAATATAGAAGTATTACGTAAAAAGCAGTTTATTTACACAAATATTATTGTAGTTTTCTGTATAATTCTATTATTTTTCATGTTAAATAACTTGAAGTCTTACGTTTATTATTATTTATTAATTGGTGGGTTATCTCTTTTAAGCGGTCTTTATCACTTACTTTCAGTCAAATATAATCTCAGTGTATTTTAATGGAGTCGTAAATTACAGGAGTATGAACGGAAAAAATTAGGTAATGAATGGAAAAAGAAGAAAATTCTCTGGTGTTTTTTCTTTACTACTTGGAGTTTATTTTATTTGGCAAGGGAACAGTTCAAATGATAATGATTTTGATTTTACAATGGATGGCACATTTTTAAATTTCTATTTAATCATGTCTTTTGCGATCTTGGTTATTTTAAATCTATCTGTTTATCTTAATAACAAAAAACTAGATAGGGTATCAACTACTGTTCCTAAAGGATATACATTTAAACAAATAGCTCTTGGTATAGTTTTGGGCCTAGCCTTGAGTGTAATATCAAAAGGTTATATAGTATGGAAACTTAGTTAAATAAATAAAAAAAGTTTGAAATATTTTAAATCGAGAGTTTTTTAGGTACAATAAGAATACAATAGTTTTCTATTATTAATAAATAAGGATGTACATCAATGGGTGAACAATTTATTCCAAGAAAAGAAAGACATAAGAAGCAGCTTTTTAGAAAGCGTCAAAATAAAATAAAACGCGAAAAAGTCAATGTTAGAAATGGCTTTTTTAGTGTTATTTATTACTTTTTGTTATTTTTACTTTTTAACCTTTTACAATTTTTTGTATTCCAAACTTATGATAAATCGTTTAAATCCCTCGAAAATATAGATATTGTGAGATTAATCTTATCAGCTATCATTTATCTTTTATGCATTTTATCTATACAGGATGTTTTTAGAAAATATAAAATTTCTTCTAAGTTTATTCGGATTTTGATCCCAATTATTTTATATATCCTATCAATGATTACAATGTATACATTAATTGACTTCTATTACTAAAACATTTTTGAAACGTAGATTTAAACCATTCGCATTATTTCCTCAAAAGGAAGTAATGCTTTTTTGTTGAACTAAATTAATAGTACATATTTTGTAACATATGGAGGTTCATTTATGATTACTTTACGTTTGATAAGCGAAAATGATTTTGATGAATATTTTCCAAAAGCTATTATTAGTTACGCAAAAGAAAAAATCACTTCAACTAATTCGCAAGAAGAATTGGCGCTTTCAAATGCAACTAATGAATTTTGTACATTGTTACCAAATCGCGAAAAAACTGAGAATCACTTTGTGTATACGATCTTCGACGAAAATCTTAAAGTAGGGGTAATTTGGTTGGGACTCGCATCTCCTTATCGAAAAGAAGAAGGATATATTTATGACTTCATAATTTACGAGGAATTTCAAGGAAAAGGGTATGGAAAAATGAATATGATGGAAGTTGAAAAAAAAGCGAAAGATTTAGGGATGAACCGTATTGAATTACATGTGTTTGGCCATAACAAAATAGCTCGTTTACTATATGAAAACATTGGATATGGACTAACAAATATCATTATGTCTAAGACATTATAAAATTAATTTAAAAGTGGGAAATAAATTGGATATTCAATATAGGCTTTTACATTTAGAAGATATTGATATAACTTTTTTAACAGGTTTTAACCGACTTCAAGAAACAACTCGTGTTTGGTATGTTGAAGATAAGAAGTTCAAGTTAAAAGATGATCATTTTATTGATGAATGGAATGAGGATAAAAAGAGAAAGGTTATTCATTCTCTTCTCGAGTGTTTACATGCAGGTGGAAGTGTTATAGGTGCATTTCTACATAATAAATTAGTCGGTTTTGCTAATGTGGAAAACGAATTCTTTGGTATGTCTAAACAGTATATTGAATTGCCCTATATTCATGTATCGAGGGAATTTCGAAAACAAGGGATTGGAAAAGGGCTTTTTTCTAAATGCTGTGAAGCAGCAAAAAAGATGGGGGCACAAAAGCTTTATATTGCAGCCCATCCATCTATTGAAACTCAGCATTTCTATCGCGATTTAGGATGCATTCCAGCTATAGAAATGAATGAAAAAATCGTGCAAAAAGAACCTTTGGATATTCAATTAGAATTTATTTTGTAAAAGATAAATAACTTTCACTCAACACTCGATTAATTTTCAATCAGTCTTTTATGTATCCAAACGGCGGCTTGTGTTCCTTCACCAATGGCGATTGTCACTTGTTGTGAATGGGCAACAAGATCACCAGCCGCCAAAACATTTGAAACATTAGTTTCTTTCGTTCGCGAGTCTACGATTACATGTTTATTATTTAATAAATTTATTCCTAACTGTTTAGCCAGTTCATTTTGTACTTTATTTCCTCCGAATCCAATGAAAGCACGATCTGCATAAAGTTTTTCACCATTTTGGAGCACTATCCCTTTAAATATCGAGTCTTTGTCTTTTAATACTTCAGTCACTTTTTCTTTTTTATATTGAATCCCATTTTGGTGAAGTTTTGTTAATAATTCATTCTGTAAATCGTCGCCATCATGATTGATATATGTAATAGCTTTTGTCCAATATGTTAAAGTTAGTGCCATATTAGCTCCAACTTCGCCTGCGCCAAGCAGTAAGACACTTTTATTTGAAATTTCATAGCCATCACAATCAGGGCAAACATAGATTGTTGAACCAAGGCAATCGACTAGGTTTTTAATATCAGGAATTCGGTCCAACAAACCTGTCGCTAACAAGATTGTTTTCGAATAGTAGTGCATTCCATTTTGAGTAATTACTTTGAAGTACTGATTTTCTTTTAGAATACTAATAGCTTTATCATTAACAAAAGTAACACCGTAGGATTTAGCATGTTTAAATCCCAGTTCTCGTAACTCATTTCCACTTACATGCTCTGGCCATCCAAGTATATTACGATATGTTTTACATAAAGTAGATCGTCCGTAGTTTGAATCAATGACAAGTGTTTGCCGGTTATACCTCCCAAGTTGAATTGAAGCTTGTAGACCAGCAAATCCTCCACCAATTATGACACATTCAAAAAAATCTTCCATTTACTATCTCCTAAAGACCTTCTTATTTCTTATTCGTATATGTTCAATTTTTCCATTTTCAATATTTCTAAACTTATTAATTAACATATTAGGGAACATCATTTTAGAAATGTATTCAAATGTTATTTTCTGAATATTTAAAGTGTGTTACTATTTCACTATTAAACTTAATTTGGATTACTTGTTTTTGGAAGGAGAAAAAATGAGTGCTGATAAAATTGCATTAACAAATTCAAGGTCAAGAGGTATTTTTCTTGTATTAACGGCAGCGGTTTTATGGGGAATATCAGGAACTGTTGCTCAGTTTTTATTTCAAAAAAATGGATTTAGTCCTGAGTGGCTTGTTGTGGTTCGATTACTATTTTCAGGTATTATTTTATTGGCTTTTGCTAGTTTAAAAGAAAAAAGAAATATTACAGATATTTGGAATTCTAAAAGTGATGTACTCAGCATCATCCTATTTAGCATTTTAGGTATGTTATCTGTACAATATACTTATTTCGCGGCCATCAAGAGCTCGAATGCAGCAACAGCTACTATTCTCCAATATTTAGCTCCTGTCGTGATAACTTGTTTTTTAGCAATTCGTTATAAACAACTCCCGAATTATAAAGAGGTCATTGCGGTTATTCTCGCGCTTCTTGGTACATTTTTATTAGTAACGCATGGGAATATTAGTCGTTTATCAATTACAGGGGTTGCATTGTTTTGGGGGCTTAGTTCTGCATTAGCGTTGGCTTTTTACACATTACACCCTCAGAATCTATTAAAGAAATGGGGTTCTACTATTGTTGTAGGATGGGGCATGCTAATTGGAGGAATTGCATTTAGCTTCGTGAACCCGCCGTGGCAATTTCAAGGACAGTGGTCAATAAGTTCATATTTTGCTGTGATTTTTATCGTCATTTTTGGAACGTTAATTGCTTTTTATTGTTATTTAGAAAGCTTAAAGTATATTAATGCTTCGGAAACGAGTTTACTAGCAAGTCTCGAACCACTATCTGCTGCTGTCTTATCTGTCATTTGGCTTAAGGTCAATTTTGGTCTTGTAGATTGGATTGGGACAATCTGTATAATTAGTACAATCATAATTTTGTCACTCGTCAAAAGTAAGGTGGAATTATAAAACTTTTCCAGCGCAAATAATAAACATTTGTTAAAAGTTGGAAGTTTGAGAAAAAATATTGAAGTAAAGTTTTAGATAAAGTCTGTCACAAAAGAGCACAAAAAGACAGGATGAAGAAGATACATATTGATAGGATGTAGTTAAGGGAGTGAGTCATATGGCTTGGGTTGAATCATTACAAAAGGCAATTGATTATATAGAGGGTCATTTATTTGAAGAACTATCGATCGAGGATATTTCAAAAGAGGCGAATTCGTCAGCATTTCATTTTCAACGGACTTTTTCAATTCTTACAGAGATAAATGTAGCCGAATATATAAGAAGAAGACGTTTGACATTAGCTGCTAATGAATTAACAACAACAGATAGTAAAATAATCGATATTGCCTTTAAATATGGATATGACACTCCCGAAGCATTTGCAAAAGCATTTAGAAGACAGCACGGTGTAACGCCGAGTGAAGCAAGAAAGTTCATCGGAAAACTAAAATCATATAACCGCCTTGTCATACAGGTGAGTTTGAAGGGAGCAGAACCAGTGCAATTCAATATTGTTGAAAAAGGTAGTTTTCAAGTTATAGGTGTTAAAAGAGAATTTTCATGTGCAAATAATGAACAACAGCAGTTTATACCAAAATTGTGGGATGAGGTCAATGCAAATGGAACAAGTGACCGTTTATATGATTTAAATAACGGCCAAATAAAAGGGGTTTTAGGCGTCTGTACAATGAGTGAGGAGCAAAAATCTAAGAACTTACTTGATTATTGGGTAGCGACTGAGTATGAGGGAGAAACACCAGAAGGGTTCGAGAAAAAGGAGATCCCTGCGTCAAAATGGGCAGTATTCGGAGTTACAGGTCCAATGCCTCATGCCATGCATAAAGCTTGGAAGCAAATTTTTTCTGAATGGTTCCCATCAAGTGGTTATGAACATGCTGGAATTCCTGAATTTGAGCTTTATCCAGGTGGAGATCCTTTTAGCGAAAATTATTACACTGAAATCTGGATTCCAGTAAAATAATGTATAAATAAAAAACGTGCACCCAAAATTCTACCATTTTGGATGCACGTTTTTTTTAGTTTTAATGCGTTATAACTTATTGTATTTCATATATTGATTCAACTTTTTTAGCTAAATACGGCTGAATAAGGGGATAGGTCAAGTTATCAGGAGTAGTATTAAAAAAGTTGATGTCGCCGATTTCTGAATGTGGTAAATCACCAATTTTAACTACATAGGCATAAAATAATTGTCCAAATGTTTCTATATGGCCATTTTTTACAGAGTAAATACATACTGGTGTAATCTTGAATTCCTCAGCACCTGTTTCTTCATTTAGTTCTCTACTCGCTGCTTGCAATATCGATTCATTTTCTTCCCGATGCCCACCAGGTATTTCCCAAGTCGTTCTCTCTTTATGTCTGACGAAAATCCATTTCCCTCGATAACTTGCCATTATTACTGCAAACATAAGACGATGATCTTCAATTGTATCTAATCGATAGAAATTAACTTTAATCATTTTAATACCTCGAACTTTTCGTATTTAGGTTTCGAATTAATCTCTTAATGCTTCTAATATAATTTGAGCTTCATAACCTTCCGAAAAATCTATTATTGTCGCTTTTTCACCTTTAATAGCTTTCACTAAATTACTAATTAATGAATCTGCTAACGAACGATCAGCTTCGATACTTTGAATTGGCTCGCCTAATTTTCCACCTTCTAGGCTTGCCCAGTTAAGAAGTGAAAGGGTGCCATCTGATCCATATGCTGTAAATTTGATTTCTTCTTGTCCTGCAATTTGACTTAAACCATCAATTAAAATAGGTGTGCCGTCTTCCAATTGTAAGTGCGCAAGAATTCCAATCTCACAAGCTTTTGGGTCTTCAGGAAATTGTATATTTTTATGAATGACTTTCACGTCACCAAATATTTTTTGAATTTGTTGTATATAATGGACTCCAACTTCAAGAACATAGCCACCTTGCTCTTTCGATGCTACCCAGTCGTTTTGTTGCCAAGCTCTAGGCCACATTGGAAAATGCATTTTTAATTCTATTCTTCTTAATTTCCCAACATATCCATCTTTAATAAGAGCTGCAAAGGATTTACTACCTTCGTTATAATTTAATGGGAAGTTCATTGCATGAAGAATCCCTTTATTTTTAGCTTGTGTAAATAAACTAAGTGCTTCGTTTGTTGAATTTGCTAAGGGCTTTTCACATAAGACATTAATACCTTTCTCTATCACATCGGAAACAACAGCATGATGATATTTTGGTGGAACTGTCACATAAACCAAGTCCAGTTCAGTTTCATTAAGTAGATCTCTATGATTTGTAAAAGTTAACACATTGGATAAATCTTTACTTACTTCTTGTAATCTCTCTTCTAGCGTATCGCATATGGCAACGATATTAATTTCTGGATGCTTTGAAAATAAGGGGATTAATCGCTGAGCAATAGCTCCAAGACCAATAATTCCAACTTTTATCATATATGTATATCACCTTTCAAAAAATAGTTTAAATTAATTATAGTAAGAAAAATACAATTATTAAAGTGTTTGTTAATTTTAAGAATAGTATGGCTATGGTTATGTGGGGAAAAAGGCTCAATCATAAATGATAACCAAATTAGCGGTATTCATCAAAATTAAATTAAAATAGTTAGCGGGAAACAAAGGTATCATTGGTTTTTTGACCGAATAGAATAAATGGACAAGAGAAAAATGGAGAAAAAATCGTTGTATTATGATGGGAGTGGACACGGTATAAATCTATTTATAGGGAAAAAGACTCAAGGTTCAATCGAGATTAGTGGTGAGCAACGTAAAAATGTAAGTGGCAACCCGTATATAATTAACTGGAATTTAGTAAAAAAACTATTAATTAATCTAGAATTTATATAAATATAAAAAAAGAGGCGAATAATCACCTCTTCAGATTGTAGATAAAGTCCTTAAAACTTGAAAAGTCAGTCTGAAGAAATGTTTAGTCACCACTTTACTTTTTAAATTAACAATTCCCATCAATATCACAGCTTAAAGAGGTTTCTTCAATATGCTTTTGGTTGTTTAATGCTTGAACAAAAGCTTCTTTACTTTGTACCCCTTGTAATACTGTGTCGCCAATTATGAACGTAGGAACTGCATTAATAAAATTGGGGTTTTGAATGGATGAATCATTAGTTGAACTTGAGATTGCTTCAATAAACTTTGCACGATCTAATCCAATGTTTTCAGCGAAATCTGCTAGAACTTCATCATTTCCAATTTCTTTTCCTTCCTTCCAAAATCCTGCTAATACAGTTTGAGCATATTCCGCACCTTTACCATTTTGTTCAGCAAATAGGAATCCACGGTGAGCTTTTGTTGTAGAAGGATGAGGATCCATCGTTGGAAGAATCATTTCAACACCTAGTTTTTGAGCAAGTGGCTGGACGCCAAATTTCCAACCTTGTTGTATATATGAGCTATTCGGACTAAGTGGCTCTGAACCTTCTGGTCTTAGTTGAAATGGCTTCCATTCTATTTCAACATCATTAACTTCTTTTAATGCTTCTTCAAGTGGTTGTTTGCCTAAATAACAAAAAGGACAAACATAATCCGAGTAAATCGTAACTTTCATTGTAGAAACCTCCTATATCAATTAGTAAAAGTATAATCACTATGAACTACAATCTCAATGTTTAAGCTCATTGAAAAAGAAATAGAGGGGATTAACTCTATTTCTTTTCGTTATTTTTGATATCTGTTGATATATTATCAACTATTTCATTTGTATTATCTTCATGCTTGAATTTGTATTTTGCGTGTTGATTTAAAAAAGTTTTTCTTCGTAATAGCAAAACACATAGTAATAACAGGCCACATATTGAAGTGAAAATCATCCCTGTTAGTAAACCACCTATATACATAAAAGTATCCATAAATGTACTAAATAAAGTCCATAGAAAGATCGATGTAATTCCATCTGCTAAAACTAAAACGAGAGATATGACTAAATAAGGAAGAAATTGTCCCGTTTCTTTCGTTTTTTTGGAAGCATAACGATAGCCCACTGGTACAGATAAAAATATTACAAGACAGTAGATTAGTAAAAGGAAGTCATGAATTGTCATAGTATATCACCTAACCTTTTTTGTTGGTAATATACTATATGCAGCTTGATTAATTTATTGGACAAGAGTTTTAAAAATTAGTTTTAATGATTTATCATCCAATTTTCACCTTTTTCTTTTTAGATTCAGCTTTTTCAGGTTTAACTGGTGCAAATTTATCGAATTCTTCTTTTGTTTTTGGTACTTCAATTTT
>Ga0068628_1000371_pt1 | contig 15141 bp, 18 predicted proteins | sample InSIn2gowninarea_FD_77431 | JGI IMG/M metagenome (GOLD analysis project Ga0068628, IMG submission 77431) | Clean room microbial communities from NASA Spacecraft Assembly Facility at Jet Propulsion Laboratory, Pasadena, California, USA -... ... | reverse complement strand
TTTGTATATTATATAGAATTATTTTTGTTCTTGATATTTTTTTAAATGTTACATCTCTATACACACATTAAATTGTTATTATTATTATTGTTGTTTAAAATGTTACATATCATCATATGTTGAATTGAAAGAGAACGTATTAACTCTCTCTTTCTTAAATTCTTTTACTCATCATGCATATTAAAATATTTAATTTATAAAGCATACTAGTATTTTTCATATTTTTAGAATATTGTATATGAACCCCATATTAATAACTGAATAAAGTACATAAAACAAAAAATACAAAATAAATATTCATTTTTTCTATATAAGATTGAGATAAAATAATGTTATTTATAACTAAGGGTAAAACATTTTTTTGTTATTAATATAAGTTTTTGAATGTTACATATCAATTGAATATAGGATATATTACACATCATGTAATGTTAGTAATATTATTTTTACATGCCATTTTTCATGTCCATATTAAGGATATTAAGGAGTGAATGAATTATATATATTTTTATACTAAAATTTAAATTATTTTTTTCCTCTTTTCAATTACCTTTATCTCTTGATCTAAAATTTGATGTAAGATGATAAATAAGATTCTTGATATGAGTTGGGGGCTGAGCAGAACATGTCGGATTAAGGTTTTGTCAGGCCCTGCAACGGAGGTTCTGCTCTGATTACGGCGCATCTGCAACAACACCTCTACACCCCTGGGGACTGCATACGTCAACGAATGACACATTCATCATGGATTCCCTTCTAGGGGGGACTCAGAGCTTCCCCCCAATGATTATAGCAAGCCTCAGTCTAATAATACAACTGATGAGGCATCTACATCAGATCATCCTGCCATCATGACAAAGTAGGAAAACCAGAATAACCAAGGTAAACAGACAAGGCCATAGGAAACAACGACAACACCCCAGAATAGGTAGCAAGACACTGCAGGAAACGCTGAGGTTCCCAAAGAAACCTCTACGACCTGCAAACCTGTTGTAGCAGAGAGACCAAATATTGAATTACAAGGTCAAAGAATCAATACCCAAATCCAGTTTACGAAAGACCATGCTCTCATTGGGAGATTTATTGGCTTCTGGCCAACAAAGAAAGTCCTACAGGGATCGATTGCAGCCAAATGGAAACCCAAAGGGCATATCACCCTGCAGTTGGGACAAAAAGGTTTCTTCACGGCGGTCTTTAACTGCATAGAAGACTGAAATAGGGTAATCGATGGTGGCCCCTATTTCTCTAATGCTGCAGGCCTGTACCTGAGAGACTGGATCAAAAGATTCAACGTGGACAAATATGATTTGAGTTGGGCACCAGTCCGGATTTAGCTATACTCCCTTCCATTGGAGTATTGGGATGAAGAATCACTAAAAGACATTGGAAATGGTCTAGGCGATTTCATAAAGATTGCAAAAGGAAAAAAACTCACAAGATATAATTCCTTCGCCTGCATCTGTGTTTACATGCATCTGAACAAAGCTCATTCACATTCTGTAAGTCTATATCATGATGATTTTAAGTGGATTCAGTCTATAGATTATGAACATGTCCCCTTCAGATGTATAAAATGCCATGCCCATGGCCATGTTTTTTGTGATTTCCCACAAAATGCAAAGCCCACTACCAATACCACCTCAGAGATGCCTGATTCTGAAGTATTTACCAAAGTAAATAATTAGAAAAATAATCACAAAAAGCCTACATCGTACCCTAAAAATCCCCCAGCCAATGCCTCAATACCCTCTACTAGCAAAAACTTTGACATCATGGCTCAACCAGCATCATTGGCCTCTGAACCCCTCATGCATTCTCCTAAGCCATCCAAGCCACCCTTTGCAACCAATCCCACATATTCAAGGCAAGCACAAAAGCCCTCATGGACCAAAGAATTCCCATTCTCCACTTCCAATAAGGATTCTGATTGGAAACCTAATGGTATGGACATCAATATCTTTTTGCAAGAGCCCAACCATTCAACTGACTTCCTAGCAGAAAGTAGTGAACCAAAGCATATGGAAGAAGAACCAGAAAGTATAGGCGTAGGAGATCTGGACATATTCAGCCTTGAGTAAGCCTATAGGAAAAAATAATTTGACAATATCCCAGAAATACAGCTAGAATGTTTGGAGGTAATCCTCTCTAGAGCACATCAATAGCGAACTTTAGGAATTCAACCAGGGAGTCAATGGGACGGGAAAAATATTCTCAGAGATACCAAGAAATGAGGGAGAAAGACAGATCTACAAAGAACCATCCTCATTGGGGAAATGTTGGTGGAATCAGGAAGATATTCCAAGTTGACTAAGTATTACAAGCAACTCCCCAACACTAAATCTTGAAGCTCACATATTGGAATTTAAGAGGGTTAAATAGCATTGTGAAATAAAGAATGATCAGAAACATGATACAACAGGAGAAACCTCAATTTTTCTTCATGCAAGAGACTAAATGTAATAGTATCACACTTGGCACCATTGTCTCAAAAGCTTGGCCAGGAAGCCAAACAGTAGCAGTGGACGCCTCGAGAGTCTCAAGGGGACTTGCAATAGCATGGCATGCACAGGTTATTATGCTCACTGATATCCATGCGTCTCATCATTTCATTCAAGCTACCTACCATATCATAGGGACCAATGTTCATGGTCATCTCACCAATGTTTACTTTCCCCAGGAAGCAACGAACAAGTTAGAAATTTTGAATACGTTAACTTTTCTCAATTCCACCAAAATCCATCCACTTTGGATAATAGGTGGTGACTTCAACATGATCACTAAACTTGAGGAAATAAGCGGGGGTTGAATCAAACTGGACATTGAAAGTACTCATTTCAAGGATTTCATACAAAACAACTAGCTCATTGATCTGCCATTTAACAATGGAATCTATACATAGAATAATAAAAGATCAGGCACCTAGCAGATTTCCTCCCAGTTGGATCGATTCCTGATTTCAGACAATTCCATCCACTTTGGAAGAGAATTTTCAGCCTCAACCTTACCTCTATCTGGATCAAGCGATTGGCCCATCTCACATCAATGGCAAAGATTTGGAAAATCCACTCGAAGACCCTTCCGCTTTGAAGCATTTTGGCTGACACATCCAGACTTCAAAAATTTGGTCCATTCTGCGTGGAAAAGCTTCATTCCCCCAGAAGGAATAAAAATGTTTCAATTCCAGCAAAAACTCAAATATCTCAAAATGCACATCAAGCAATGGAATCAATCGACCTTTGGAAACATCTTTCAAGATCAAAATTCTTTAGCTCAGGAAATGAAGAAAATCCAGCAGACCATAATTACTGAAGTAAGGACTGAAGCACTTTCAAAACAGGAAAAGAACCTTCAGAATCAAATTGTAGAAAGAGAAAAGCAAGATGAGATCCTCTGGAAACAAAAATCTAGAGTAAGATGGATAAAAGAGGGAGAGCGAAATACAAAATTCTTTCACCACACCACCATGGAGAGAAAGACTGGAGGAACATGAGGATATTGAAAAATAGCTCCTCAGTCATTTCAAAAAAGTTCATCAAGAGCCACAAATCAATAGACAACCAGCTATAGAAAGGATTCTCCAGCACATCCTAAAAGTTATAACAGAAGAACACAATCAACTGCTCCTTCGTCTTGTCTCTTTACAGGAAGTCGAGTCTACCATGCATTAGCTCAAGGAAAAGTACCTGGTCCAGATGGTTTTACCTCAAAATTCTTTCATAAATTCTAGGATCTTATCAAAGAGGAATTCTAGCAGGTAGTGGAAGAATCTAGGACCCTCCATTGGTTGCTTCCCTCTCTAAACACAACTTTTATTGCTCTCATTCCCAAAGAAGAGCAATCTATTACTTTGGACAAATTTAGGCCTATAGCTCTCTGTAATGTTATCTATAAAGTCATATCTAAAGTCATTGCTTCCCAACTGAAGCCGTTGCTTCCCCTACTCATCTCGCCAGAATAATCGGGCTATGTGGAAGGACAACAAATCATAGACAGCATCATTCTCACCCATGAGATCATACACTCCCTAAAGCACCATAAAAAAGCAAGTATGCCGCTCAAAATTGACCTCTATAAAGCTTTTGATAAGTTGAGTTGGATTTACATTCAAAAAATGCTTTCAGCCTTTGGCTTCTCTCCTCCTTGGGTTAGATGGGTCATGAGTCTAATCTCCTCTACTTTCTTCTACATTCTAGTTAACAAAATTCCTTCCATCCCTTTTCATCCCTCTAGAGGCATCCGTCAAGGAGATCCCCTCTCCCCCTTTCTCTTTGTAAGTATGACTAAAGGGTTAGGTCATATTATGAAGAATGCACTTCATTCTTAGCAGTTTAGAGGAATATCTGCCCATAATTCCCCTGCTATCACTCACCACCAATTTGTGGATGATAACATGTTGTTTTGGCACCCTTCGGTTCAGGAGGCCCTAAAATTCAAACCCTTGCTCAATGATTTCTTGGAAGCATCTGGAACCAGCATAAATACTATAAAATCCCACATCTTCTTTTTTCACACTCACTCCATAGCTCAATTCTCTATAGGCCGCATTCTTGGATTCTCTGTCGCCTCTCTCCCATCCTAATATCTTGGTGGCTCCTTGACTGATTCTGCATTAAAGCATACCTCTTGGCAATTACTCCTAGAAAAATTTGAAGCCTGCCTTTCGTCCTGGACTTATAGAGCCCTCAATATGGCTAGTTGTCTAGTGCTAGTCAAAGTTGTCTTGCAATCAATGCCTCTTTATCCCTTCTCTATTTTGGTGGCACCAAAATGGGTGCTTAAAAGGATAAAAAATCTACAACAGAACTTTTTATGGGGATCTTCTGGTCAAAATTGCAAATGGACACTGGTCAAATGGGCAACAGTATGCCTCCCAAAAAACACTAGGGGTATTGGTCTCCAAGACCCTCAACACTGTAATGCAGTCATGGGAGCAAGAATATGGTGGAAATGGCTCTCTTCTCCACACACACCTTGGGCCATCCTCTGGACAACCAAATATGCAGACAAAATAATGCAAGATGATTTAATCCAACTCACAAATATGGAAAAGGGTTCCTTAATCTGGAACGCTGCCAGACATCATAGGGCCATGACTTAGTAGCAAAATTTCTGGGAAATAAGAGACGACAACAACGCCCACTTCTTGGTCAACTCTTGGTATCAAAGACCAAGGTTAAGCAACCTGATCAGACCACCGCAAATAGAGGATTGGGATGAGCATCATATGGAAAAAGTCAACTAGCACTGGACTCTCACCCTCAATCAAGGTTATATACAATGGCTAAGCACGACACACATCATTAGGCAAGGAACAAAGCTAATACATAAGGAAATAAACATAGAACTCACAAACCGGAAAATTAGATTGTCTGATAAGAAGGATATCTTACATTCGGGGTATACTCCACGTGGGACCTTTACCACTAACGAGGCATACAACCTTCTGGTTAGCAATCAGAAATCCAACGACCCTCTTTGGGAGAAAATTTGGTCTCCTATAATTTGGCCCAATGTCACTACTTTCCTCTGGCTATTATGTCAAAAACGAATACTCACTTGGGACAACCTAAGGAAAAAAAGCTTCCATGGGCCCTCAATATGCCTCAACTGTAAACAACAGGAAGAGACTATACAACACCTGATGGACACATGCAATTTGGAAAATAAACTCTGGGAAAAAACAAGCTTTAGATGTCAAAAAGAAGGCAGAGTAAAAGGGGACATTACCAACACCATTTGCAGTTGGGCAATCAATCCGTACAAGAGAAAACTGCTAAACTCTTTGTGAAAAATCATCCCAGGTCTTCTCATTTGGACTATACAGAAGGAAAGGAACCATCGCATCTTCAAGAATCAATGCACACCAATAGAGATCATATGGAGCAATCTCTACAACAATCTTCAGGAAACCTTAGCACTCTAAAGATGACACGAAGATGATTTTCCCACCCTTCCACAGGAGCAGAACATATGGAAGAATTGGAATCTTTGGATTAACCAGATACAAGGCAACCCCAGTAAATCCTCTTTAAATCACAAAACCTCTAGCAAATCGCTCCCTCCGCCACTTGAAATGACTCAATTAAATTTTTATGGAGCCTCCAAAGGCAACCCAGGAATGGCAGGTTATGGAGGAATATTCAGGGATCAAAAAGGAAAAACTCTCTTGATTTTCCTGGGCACAATTGGATGGGACACAAACAATTCAACTGAGCTTGAGGAACTATGGGAAGGACTTCATCTAGCTCAACATCATGGCTTTTTCCCCTTAGTGATTGAAGGAGACTCTCAGATACTTATCAACATGGCTAATCAAATTCTATAGGGGACCCCTACTCACAAAGAGGCCTATAGTTGGATATTGGCAGCATGTTTAGAGCTCATTGAACAATGGGTCAAAACTAACAAAACAATCACATTAAAACATATCATAAGAGAAGGAAACAAAGTGGCTGATCTCCTGGCAAATTTGGGGGTGGACAGTGATCAAACTCTACACTCAGGTTCGCTTGACATTATAAATGATGGATCCTAGCTACAAGAATGCATTGAACTAGTGCAAAACAATGCAGCACCCCAGGATGCGAGTGGCTAAAGATGCATTAATGCAGATTAGACAGTGGGACAGTAGGTGGCTTAGCCACTTTTCCATCTGCGTTCCCACCCAAGATGATTTATGGCGAGCCACCGTCAACCTGCAGGCGCCATTACTCTGGTGCACAGGTCGAGAACTCATCTACAAGTTTAAGTCCATGTCTTTGGCAAGCCTGCATACCTCTGCCCCGCCCCCTCTGAATTGCTCCTGCCTCCCTGATGCTATGGAGCCGAGCTCACACACGACAACAGGGAGGTGTTGTCGACTCTTGAGCTATATAGATTTGGGGGATGGAATCCATTTTTCCCATAATGTTCTCTGCACTCTGCAAATCGAAGCCTTGGTTCTGGTCTCTGTCTCTCACCTGAATCACTCTGTGAATTCCCGCACTGATTCTGCCTCTTCCTCTCCGCATATTGTTAGCACCTTTGTCATTTCGGCCCACACCAGTTAGCTCCACCCCAGCCACCGAACCATGCCGCGACTCCCCCACCGAATGTGTTGTAGGCAGGGCAGTAGATGAGGCAAAGACATTCGCCCCACCTCTCCATCTCCCTCTGAGCCAATGACCCCTTTGTCCTCCCCTTCCTCCATCCTGTCCATAGCCTAATTCTCTGACAGATATCTCGCCACCCACAGTGGAACAGGTTGGGTCCAACCCATCGAAGGTTGGTGTGTCAATGATGCAACCCAGATGCTCAACCTCTCTGTGTCCCCTCACCAGCCGCATCAAATGGCCCAATTTCGCTTCCGGTGCGCCTTGAACCACTGTGACATCATCACCATCGTCTTTGTGGCATTCACAGAGGAGACTCGCCCGCAGAATTAACAAACTCACACCACTATAAAATATCCTGTCACTGCACAACCCACCACTGTTCAGGAGATGTTGGACACCAGAAAACAGAAGGCGGCTCAAGAGAAGCCGCCCACCTGCAAAGAGAAGGCCTTGGGCAGCAGCTCAAGTTCTCGAAAACGTAAAGTCACCCAAGATAGCACCAAGCATGGTGAAGGAATTCCTGGTAGCACGCAGATAGTTGAGGATGATTAGGATGATTATAGGTGTCTAGCTGTGGAAGAGCCTCCTCCACCAAACGACACCTAGAGGGCCAAAAAAGCCAGGTTTCGATTCCCAGCTCCTATTCTTGGGGGATTTTCTAATGTTTTTTCAAATTATGTCACCAATTTTGGTAATTTACCATAAGTGTTTCTCTTGGATTTTGAGTTGTAACCCCTGTGCGGGCAAAATTTTCCATCGGTTTTTCGGACTGGTTTCCGCTCAATGGGCAGACTTGAATCAATCTTTTGGATGTCTAAACTTGTTATAACTCTGTTCTAGCACTGCAGAGGCCAAAGCCTCACTATAGATTTACTGTTTCATTAATAGAATTGGTGCTACTTAGAAAGAAAAAAAATTGATGTAAAATTAATGTGAAAAATAAAATATCTTATTTATGACTATAAGTAATATTTCATTATTTTAAATGTATCACTACGTGACAACATCTCCTTTCCTTCTATTAAGTTGTAAACACTTATAATATCATAATATATAATTATTAAGATTAGTTAGATAGATATATATATATATATATATATATATGTATGTATGTATATATATATATACACACACACAATAATATTTTAATATTATATTCATAATAGTAAAAAGGCAAAAAAAAAAACACCCGCCCTTATATGAAAAAGGTATAATATATATAATCTTCTCATTGTTTAATTGTTTTTTTCTTTTAAGCAAATAATTTTATCAAGATTTTTTTAACAATATTTTTATATTAATGTATATATGCATATATATTATTTATTTTTAGTTATATAATAAATCATATATATATATATATATATATAGATATTATTTATTTTAAGTTGTATATTAAATCTAATTTTATTTTTTTTTGGTCAAGTAAGAATGGAGCCTTCTATTAACCGAACTAGTACATTACATATGTTACACGTCTATGTAAGTGTAGAGACCAAAACAAGAAACAACCTGTTTTGGAAATGCCAATAACAGGAAACAAACCAAATCCCCCAGAATTTCAAAACCGATTAAACAGGAAGGGGTGTTAAACTCCCAAGGTTCTCTGTCATCCACAAACAACTGAAGGGCATCTGTTAAGCTCCAAACCATTTCTCCAGACCCAACAGTAACACAAACCTCAGTTAAAATGTTTGAATTCCACCGTTCTGAAAGAAACGTCAGATCTTCTACGTCATTGATCTTTTCAAGATCCAACGGTCCCATCACTTCTTGACTTTGAAACTTGCCCTCTTCTATCAACCGTCGATCTCGGTCCACCAGATCAAATAGCTCACACATTATTCGCATGATTATCTTACGGGCCCCAAATCCGCCTGAAAAGTGGTTTCCTCTCTCACCTCTCTACTACATGTCACTCTGAGAGTGGAATCAGATCCAAAGGGGAATTACCGCTTACTACCTTTCCTCCACCCGAAATCCACTCGTGGGTTTCTCCAACCTGCTACTACCCACCTGGGCCCAACAAAAACACAAACCATAGTTCTCAACAAAGTTTGAAATCTTCCCCATCGCAGAAACATCGACACTTCTCCACCGTTGATCTATTCAAGATCCAATGGTCACAACACTTCTCGACTTTGAGTCTCACTCCTCGTTTGTCAACCGTCAATCTCATTCCCCCATATCTAATGGCTCACATGTATTTTGTACGGTTAACTTGTACACTCCAAGTCCACCTGAAAAAAGTGGTTTCGCTCTCTCACCTCGCTGCTACTTGTCACTGTGTGAGTGGAATCGGAGCCAACAAGGAAATACTATTTACGGCCTTTCTTCTACCCAAAATCCACTTGTGGTTTTCTCCAACCTGCTTCTACTCGTTAACTGTTAGGTAACTTCCTTGCCCGAGCACCATATATCTATCTCAACTGAGATCTGTCGGTCCAGAATCAGTCCTCACACCACTTCATCCTTGGTTTTCCTCCGCTGATCTCAACCATACGCTCAAATCCAAAGGAATACTAATGCCAATAGAATCCACAGACTGCTACCAAACAACAAGAAAACAGTTTAGGCTTCCCTATCCTCCCACCTATCCCCTGAGCCTATTCGATCCATCCTGTCAATCCATCGATCCTTATATTTGGCAACCTAACAAAGACAATCCTCTAACAGTTTGCTTGGGGGTAACAACTCCCAAACGTGCCAAGTGTCCCTTTTCTTATTAATCACTCCATTCGCCAAATGATCACCTAACATGTTAGCTTTTCTTTTCACATGGATAAAGCTTATAGTTTTTAAGGTTTGCATGTGGGTGTAGATATGGTGAAAGGCCTGTGATAGCTTCTAGTGTTTTGAAACTTTATCCAATGATGTACCATTGCATATTTTCTTGGCCGCTCTAATAATCAATTCTGAATCTGCTTCAATGATGACATTGTGTGAATTTGAAACCACCAAGATTTCCAAGCATTGCTCTAAGGCCATGAGTTTCATCATGTTATTAGTGGCCTTCCCCAAGTGGTCATGAATGATCCCCTTTATTTGACCCTATTCATCTCTTATAACACCCCCAAAACTAGCTAACCCTGGGTTGCCCTTAGATGCTTTGTCTATATTGACCTTTAAGAAACCATGTGGAGAAGGCTTCCAAATATTTATATCTGCATTTTATGGCTCACACCCTTGATTATGCCATGTGGGCCTATAGACTGGAGACCCAAATTGGGTAGAATACACACATCCTGGGGCAGAGGAGGGTCCTTAGAAAGTTTCCTCAACAAGCTTTTGACTATGTCTTTGAGTTGCCTTAAAATTTGTCAATTATGTGTTGGGGCTTTCTTGCTTTGTTCTTAAAGATCCAACTATTACGTTCTTTCCAAACATCCCAGATGAAAAAGCCTCGAACCAAATTCCAGGATTTATTAATGATTTCACTCCTTGAGAATTTTTTCCTCCAATTCTTCAAAGCGTTGGAGATGCTGAGTCTATCACTATCAGTGTGCGTAAATATTGAGGCCACCCATTCCCACATGGTAGAGGTGAAAGGGCAGAGGTTGAGAAGGTGATCCATCATCTCCTCTTGTGAGCCACAAAGGTAAAATTTGGATGGTCCAGCGAAGACCTTTTTCAGGAGATTATCCCAAGTTAAAATTTTCCTTTGATGAACTAGCCAAATAAATAACTTTATTTTCATCCAGTGGGGGCTCTACCAAAGATTCTTCCAAACTTGATTAGGGTTTAGGTAGTTAAATCCTGTTACTACCTGTTTAGCTTCTTTGAGGTTAAAGTTTCCTTTAGTTTTCTTTCCCCATCTTAGTTGGTCAGGCAAGGAGGATACCAAAATCATCCTATGCTCTAGATCCTGAGTAAGAGAGTTTGCCTGGGCCTTCAGAGGGCTCTCTTCATTGTGCCCTAGATCCTTCCAAATTCTCTATTTTCCATTGTTCCTTACTTGGTCCCAGAAGTAATTTACCCTAAGTAGAACTTTGTTATCTATGTCTTTCTTGAGAGCTACTAATTAATCATTACACAATTTGGGTTCCTATTGCCAGTTATCCTCCCAAAATTGTGTTAGGTTCCGAGCTCAAATCTCCTAGAAACTATGTTATTGAACAATACCTTTATTTTCCGAGGCAAGGTTTCAAATGTGGGAGCCCTTAATATGCCCTAACATTCTAATGTGATCCTTCCCCTGCCAATTCTTGGCATATTTTTGTTTCCAAAGCTTAGCCCAGGGAGTTACCAATTCCTTGATCCACCTCCACCGGAGTTTAGCTCCCGAAACTCTGCTGATGGTTTCAGGATCATGAAGCCCCAAGCCACCATGTCTCTTGGGTTCGCAGATCTTGTCCCAAGCTACTAAAGCCCATTTATTTTTCTCTTCTCCTCTACCCCATAGAAAATCCCTTTGTATGCTCCTGATCTGTTGCTTAATTCCTTTAGCAGTGGGAAGAGCTGAGAGCATGAACATGGGAATTGCATGCAGGACAGCCTATGTGAGCACAAGGCACCCTGCCAAATTTAAATACCTACATGTCCATTTTCTAATTTTTTCCTCAAGTTTATTTATTATTGGCTTGCACACTTCCTTTCTTAGAGGTTTATCTGTGATAGGTATGCCCAGATACTTAGAAGGTAGCTGGTCCCTTTGAAACCCAAGAATTCTGGTGATGTTTCTCTAAATAACAATGTCAGTTTTAAAGAAAAAACTTTTGATTTTTTGAGGCTTACCTTCATGCCACCTGCCATAGCAAAGTCATTTAAGATATGTTTGATTGTTCTAGTTTCTATGACTATGGGTATGCCCGCAACGTTGTGTCATCCACAAATTGTTGATGAGTGTTTATCGCTCCATCCAAGGTGAGTTTGGTACCCTGGATTCTTCCTTCAGTATTTGCCATTTTAATTGCTCTGCCTAGCCCTTCCATCATGAGAACAAAGAGGAAGGGTGAGAGTAGATCCCCTTTTTCGAGGCCTCTAGAGGGTGTGAAGAGTCTTGAACGAGCGCCATTAAGTAGGTTGGAAAAACTGGTCGTGGTAACTAGTGCCATAACCCATCTTATCCAGTTTTGGTTGAAGCCATAGGCTCTTAGAACTACCCTTATATGAGACCAACTTCGCTTGTCGTAAGCCTTCGTTAGGTCTAGCTGAATAATCATACCAGCTTGTTTGTTTCTTTTGAGAGAGTGTACCACCTCATGAGATTGGATGATGTTATTGAGGATTTGTCTTCCTTCCACATAGCCCATTTTCTCCTCTGAGATGAGAGCTAGTAAAAGGGGTTTGAGTCTATTGGTGATCACCTTGGAAATAATTTTATACACCACATTACATAAAGCTATGGGTCTGAAACCATCTACAGTATTGGATTTTTCTTGTTTTGGGATCAAAGCTATGAAAGAAGCATTAAAAGCCTTCAAAACCTTTTTGGATCTTCTTGAGTCTTCCACCACCTCAAGGATATCTTTTTTTAGTTTTTTCCAGCAAGCTTTGAAGAAGTCTACATTGAACCCATCCGGGCCTGGAGCTTTTCCATTTTGCATTTCATTGATCACTTCACTGACATCCTCTTCTGATGCTAGCCTATTAAGATTGTGGTTGTCCTCTCTAGTAACCAACTGAGGGATATACTGAGTGAAATGGTTGATGAACCTGGATCTATCTTCCATAGGCTCCTCTGCTATGCTGAGGAAATTTTGTACAACGACAGATTCCATGTCTTTGTGAGAGACGATTTCTCTCCCTTGAGAATCTTTGAGCTTTGTGATTTTGTTGTGTGCCCTATGATCCATGTTGGATTTATGAAAGAACTTTGTGTTTCTTTCTCCCTCTCTAATCCACTTTATCCTTTATTTCTGTCTCCAAAAAATCTCCTCTTGCGAGCACCGATCTTCCCATTCTTCCTGGAAAGAATCAGCTAGCTTTTTCCACTCCTCGGTAAAGCCCTCTGTGATGCTAATTTGATTGATCTCCTGGAGTTTTTGCTCAGCTTCTCTTTTGGCTTTGAAGATATTGCCAAATTCCTTTTTATTCCAATCTTTAAGCCTGGATTTGATATGTTTAAGTTTTTGTTGGAGCAGGAACATTCTAGTGCCTTGAATGTTTAGATCCTCTCTCCACCATTTGTAAATATTACTAGTGAATTCAGGGTGAGAGAGCTAGGCATTTTCAAACCTGAAAGGTTAGTTTCTTGGTGTACACATAAAAGTGGCTTCCAGCTATACCAACCAATTGTTTGAACCTCCAAAAGGAAGAATAGAAACTGTCATGGTAGGGCTTGAGAGAAAGAGGTCCTCCAAAATAATAAGTCTATCTAGTTTAGAGGTGACTTGTGAATCCCCTCCCCTCTTGTTGTTCCAGGCGAATGTCCCATTTATTGTTTCAGTTTCCACTAACTGCATGTTCATTATGAAGTTCTAGAAGGCCATGGAGTCTCTTCCTAGCTATCTGATACCGCCTTTTTTCTCTATAAGAAATCTTATCATATTGAAATCTCTTGCAATGATCCAGGGCATATTAGGGTGTCTTACTCTTAGTTCCTCAAGGGAGGTGAGAAGCTTGAGTTTGACTTCTCTCTTTTGAGGTCCATAGACATTTGTGATCATATGTATCTCCTTATCACCTAAAGGTTGACATACCAAAGAAAGATAGTTCCTAAATGCCTCAGCATCCAGAATTCCAATTTTCTTGGAATCCCACAGCATGAGAATCCCCCCTGTTGAGTTTTTTTCTTTAACCTCTAAATACTCATACTTGATTAGCCATTTATTATGAATTTCTCTAATCTTATCCATCGAAATCTTTTTCTCCTGAATAAAAGCCATATTTGGTTTTTCTTCTTTTATTCTATTACTGAGATTTCTTTGTTTCCTTCTATTTCCTATGCCTCTAATATTCCAGGTTGTGGGCTTCATTAAGAGAGGTTTGTAAAGGAATATCTCGTGAGATATTTCATCTTAATTGAGTTAATTAATAGTTTCTGACATTCATTCAACAACTCATTCTATCTTTGTCTTCCTCTTTTCCTGCCTGGGTTCTTCGGAGATTGTGTTTGTGTCTCCTCAATCATTTTGACCCCTAGATGCTCCTGGATTTCATGATTTCTTTTGACTCTAGATCCATTCGATTGTGATCTCCATAAGAAGAGCTATTGAACCCTATCACATTCCTCTTTTGGCAGGGAGTCCACTGCTTTGGTCGTCCCTTGTTCCAGAAATTTATCTAAATCTAAATTTTCCCTATCTAGAATCTCCTGCAGTTCATGGTCCTCTGTTCCCACCTCACTTGGATTCATCTAATGGTCCCTATTGATATCCATAATGCATGGTAGATCATCCTTTTGTTGGTTTTTTTCTATGATATCTTCCATGCTGCCATCCCTTTCGTTCTCAGTGATAATGTTTTCCATTTACTGGTTTGTTTCTTTGTTTCCTTCTTCTTCTAGGATCTTAAAGCTATTGTGGCCCGGTTGTCTTTCCTCATTGATATTCTTTTGCAGTTGATTTTTGACTTTCCCTTTGCCCCCATCCTTGGTAAAACCCCTGGTATTTTTATCTGTAGTTGTTTTCACAATTCTGTCCATGTTGTTTGTTGGGTAGTCTCTATATAGATGCCCATGCTCATGGCATTTGCGGAACCTAAATGAGATGTGTTCATAATCCACCACCTGCACCCATTATTCATCATATACTTCTAAAATTATCGTGTCCGAAAGTGCTCCAGAAAATTCCATTTCCACACATATCCCGGTGAAGGAGCTGTGTTTTCCTTTTAGAGTTACATCTGAGATCCTTAGAAAATGCCCTAGTTTGTTGCCTATTGTTTTCAAAGATTACAGTAGCCAATAATCCAGAGGAAGGGAGTATAGTCTGATCGATACTGGTAACAATGTGGATGTCTCGCATTCCGAGACAAATTTCATCATCCATGGCCGCATGTAGAGGCCTGAAACAACATAGAAATATGGTCCTCCTTTGAACACTTTGTCTTTATCCTCTAGGCTTGTGAATACTACTGTGAAGAAGCCCTTAGATCCCATATGAAG
>Ga0068628_1000370_pt1 | contig 15153 bp, 8 predicted proteins | sample InSIn2gowninarea_FD_77431 | JGI IMG/M metagenome (GOLD analysis project Ga0068628, IMG submission 77431) | Clean room microbial communities from NASA Spacecraft Assembly Facility at Jet Propulsion Laboratory, Pasadena, California, USA -... ... | reverse complement strand
TTGTAATGAAGTAGGTTATATAAGAATGTCAAGCATAGGTTTGAATATCCCTTGTGGTGGCTATATGAACCTAGATAGGATTGGGACAGCAAAATCTTAGCAACTTTAGCCTTTTACTTGATTGTAAACACAGGGCAAGTAGTGAACAACAACTATACAAACAAAATGATTTCAAGCAAGTGAACTATTAATTCCTCTCCTGCAAACATAAGTAGAGGAAATATCCTTAAAGGCATTTGGAGGAATTGATTGATGTTTGTGACCTTGATTAAATCTTGTTCCAATTGGTCATCCTATACTCCAATACATACACTAAACACATATGGATTAGCATGTCAAGTTCAGTCACTCTGTTCACTTTTTTGTTGTGTCATGTTAAATTAATTCTGCATAGCTTTTGGATTTGTTGAAATACCTTAAAAGGCTTAGACACATCCTTTGTTTATTGCATCAAATGTAATGTTGTTGCCACTTGGGTTCTCATGTAAACTACAATTATCTTGCCTTGTCCATGCTAGGTCTTTGTAACCCATTGCAAACTACATAGTAGCAATGTGAAAGTACTAGTGGAGGAATGGATACACAAAAGCTTATGCAGATGAAGTAAGAAGGATCTGCACGAAGCTTTCCTAAATTCAACCAACTTGCTTGAGTACTTTAAAAAAAGATTTGCAAGATTTTATTCAACTCTGCTACATTTTATTTTACCATGGGGAAATCACACACTGCTTGGCAAAAACTGTGCTCAAAATTGACAAAATGATCAAAAGTTTGTCATATTAAGAACAATTTTCCCAAAGTTCCTTAAAATCATTCTATTATCTGTCAAATTTCGGAGTGGGCTTTTATTCTGTCTTGCTGAACTGTTCTCAGCTTTGTGACTTTTGATTTTGATGCAAATATCCTAGATGATTTATCTAATGAAAAATGAAGGAATACTTGGAGCGCACAGGAGATTTTGATGTAGACATTCAGAAAACATACATGATGCACAACATTAATTTTTATGTGCACAGAAATACATGTATGGACATCACAACAGGCAACAAAGCAGATATCAGACTTACTCCCAAGGATCATCTCCAACAAGTAGGACATCACTTTCATTGTCCACGAACACAAGTTGCCAGCCTGAATTTTTTGGGTCTTCAAGTTGACCTTCCAGGCCGAACATGCGAGCAAGTTCACGACGAAGCTCATCATAATTCCTACACCGTGTAACATCAATGGATCTTCCAACAGAACCCAACTTGTATACCTGCATTTCAAGAATCAAAACTAACATCTAAGATTACAAGTGATAACAGGACTATCATGCAATGACAAATATTCCTAGTGTTGTGGCAAGCATCGAGCGTTTGAAATTTTGAATATTATAGAGTAGGAAACCTGAAAAGCTGAAACAAACCTTAGTAAAGGTTCGCATAGGTTGAGGTGGCTTTTGAAATGATCCTCTCTGCAACAGGCTATTGTCTTCCAATTCTATAGTGCTTGCAACATCTGAATCTGGAAGGTCCTGTATAGCTGCCGAATGGGAACTAAGCATGCTTGTTGATGATATTTGTGGCTGAACTTCCTTGCTTGTACTGAAGCTAGTTATCATGCTTTCAGCAGAGACCTGGGTTGGCACCTCCTTGCTTGCATTGAATCCTCTGGCTGCCACGGGACTTGATGTTGAAGGATCAATTGAGTGATTCTCAATGTTGACACCAAATAAGATACTATTCCGCGGATCATCCTGGATGTCATTATGCTGAGAAGTATTTCCAAACCAAAAGGAAGTGGATGGGTTTGGTAGAATGGAAAATCCTTGTTGGACACCAGCATTAGCCTGCACTGTCGAAAATGAGTTCTCAAAAGATTGCGTTTCTATTTCCGCAGACTGAAAATTCGGAATAGCTTGTAAATCGTTTTGACTTGATTCCTTACTAGAAGTTAACCATGGAGTAACGGGGGGTTCTGGAAGATTGTTTGCTACATAAGTTGTGCCTTTCACATCAACTTGGGCAGGTTTTGACATGTTTCCATACAAAGATTTCTCACCTGATGTAGCAGTCCCTGACTGTGACATGGTAAGGATGTTTTGTGGCGGATAACTAGTGGCAGAAGTTGAGGTGGAACAGAAGGAAACATCAGATTCAGTGAATCCTGATCGAGATCTTGTTGGCACTGGCATATTACATGCTGCAAGAGGTCGAGAAGATAGCAACTGCATTTGGCTTTCTGCTGCACGTGACTGAGTAGATTGTTGTGGATGCCTGGAGGGTGGCTGTTCAGGAGATTGTTTCTGACCAAGATGCTGTGATGGAGAAGGGTGTTGCATTTGCTGAACCTGTGATTGTTGACGTGAGGGTACATGTTGCTGTGCTGACTGCTGGTTCATAATAGTTTGTTCTTGTTGCTGTAGCTCCTGTCTTTGGATATTATTTTCAGTCAATTGACTTGGCAAGGGATACTGCTGTAACTGTGGCTGATGCTGTAATTGCTGTGTTGGCATGGGCAACACTTTGTGCGGTGTAAGTGCCTGTAATGGTTGTTGAAGCTGTTGTTGTAACTGGGCTGGTTGTTGCTGTTGTAGTAACAGAGATGGTTGTTGCTGTTGTAACAGCTGTGATTGTTGCACAGGCCACTGCTGCAATGGTTTTACATCTGGTAGAGGTTGCTGCAACTGTTGTAATTGTTGCAGTGCTTGACGCTGCTGCTGCAATTGTTGTATAAGCACTTGCTGCTGCTGTAATTGCTGCAGCATTGTGTTTGGCTGCACTTGCTGCTGCAAATGTTGTATTGGCACATTCTCTTGCAACTGTTGCAGTTGTGTGTTTTGTTGCAACAGCGTTTGCTGCGATGCCAGTTGTTGCTGCTGGCACTGAATTTGTTTTGGCAGCTGTTGCCATTGGATTTGAGGTTGGTAGTGATGTTCTTGCTGCTGTGGCTGTTGTGAATTGTTGACTTGCATATGAGAAGATTGTGAGGTCTGTTGAGGTGCACATATTTCTTTTGATGCACCACTGCCCCTAAATTCTTGTAAAGCAGCAGCAGCCATAGAACGATAGAACTCTAATTGAATAGATGGATTGACAACTTCATGTCTCTGCTGTAAACCCATCCATTGTTCTAAACCAACACTTGAAATAGGATTCTGGAAATCTAGAATATTTTGTTCTTCCCTGGGCCAGGGCCAAGATCTTTTGCTGGTGCTTTCAATATCTGTTTCCTCCCCTGGACAACAATTCAAAATAAGAGATAAAACTTCAGATTTTCCTTACAAAGGCAAGAAAATGATAACATTGATATCTTTTGATATAATGCATCCTTTATGCACAGAAGTGTCGTGTTGGAACAAATAATCCAACTAGGGTTATAGAGGTATATGTATTAATTCACCTATTTATAGGTGAACATTGTTGTAATAGATTTAAGATATCTAGTTAATTAAATAATAAGGTAATTATATTATATATATTATTATATAATATAATACTTTAGTATATAAATATATTAATATCAAGCATTTATATTATATGGTACATATTATATAAATACTTTGATATAAACATAAATACATTAGACAATCAATATTATAAATAACATAAATTATTTATTATACATATATGCTAATATATTATTAGCTAGGATAACTAGTTTGAGTCACTTTGGTATAAACATATATGCATTAGACAATCAAAATAGATTAGTTGGTATGAAGACTCCAAGATAAAGGCATGTGGTGGGCACAAGAAAGAGTGTGGTGGCTTGTGGCATATGTGTGTTGACACAATAGATGGCAAGTGGCAATTATCTTATGTAATGGCATTGTAACTTGGAGATGATGAGACACTTGTCTCATTCTCTCCAAGTAATTGTTGTAAATTATACAGGAGAGATTTCCAATCAAGTAATATTGGAAATTCTCCTCTTGGCTACTCCATGTACCATTATTGTGTATGTCGAATTTGTTAGGAGGATTTGCTCTAGTTTTGGAGACTTGGTGATTTGAGCAACAAAGCTACATTGTACTGCAATTGTTGGATTGAAGGAATAAAGTGGAGGATTTCTTGTTGGCCATGGATGTTTCTCTTTGGCTCTTCTAAAGGGTTTTAATGCGTTACATGTTGTGTTATTCTCTTGTGGTTTGGCATTATTTATCCTCAAATTTTTTTTAATTTAGGATTTAATATTGTTACCTCATTTTGGTGCATATAATATTATTCCACAAATATTATTGTTTCCATTTTGCACCATCATGTCAAACATCAGCTTCTCTGATCTGGATTATTAAACAGCTTCAAGAATTATTATACTTTTCTAAGTTGCTGCTCACTGTAGTAAACTATATAATTCAAGAACAGCCTAAGCATAACCTTTCAAAATATTAAATCATTTAACGAATATCCACTGCAATATTTCTGACAAGCAGAAATTTGTTTGTGGCAAAGCTTGAAAAGAGGTTAGGATACAAGATGGTTCACTTGATTGAAGGATCGCCTTATGTACAGTACAAAATTGAAGTTGCATAGGCTAAATAGATGAGGAAGCTGAGAAAGTTTTCATAGACAATCATTTTTGGAAGAAGGGGGTTGAAAGGTTTCTGGTACACGTGCATTGTGTTCTATTGTCACTAATATGAGTGATGACAAATGGTAAAACGACAAAAAGGAATCTAAAATCAAAGAAGCAAACATAAAATATCTTGGAAGAATCTTGAGCAAACCTGCCTTGAAAAATGGTGAAATTTATTTAAAAGGACAACATTTTTTACCCCCTTCCTCCCCCATAAACAGTGTTGATAGGCATTTTGAGCCAGGCACAGTGATCCTTGATCTAAGGATTGAATTATGTGTTTCATATAGCCTGGAAGTTGAAGTCCTAAGCATTGATTTCTTAGTCGGCATTGCTTTCAAACAGTGCGGAAGTGTAGTTCAAATCTAGTGTCATAGTAGAAATTGGTGATTTAACTCCACATGTCAGTCTTTATGTCAATGGAGAATTAGACATCAAGTAAGGAGAATTGAGAAACTCAAATTCCTCTTAAGAACTACAGCAGAAGTCTTGTCATCTGGGCTGACAACCACATAGCAGCTGAAAAAATTTAAAAATCTTAAGCAAAGAAGGAACTGCCTTCTAGCTTGAGATCAAAAGAAGAGAGGTACACCAAAAATTAGTTTGCTTTTGGAGCACATTTCCTCAATTATTTGCTCAATCATGCAAAATCATAGTACTAGGCATATTGTTCTCTGTGTCCATATAACATGAGACAAACATAGACAATTTGATCAATTCAACTTTTATTTGCCAACATCTGATCATAAAAATATATTATTTTAGTGAAAATGTCACTGTACCCATAGCGTATTCTTCAATTTTTTAATAAATTAATACCTCTTATGAACTATCTTCATTTTGAAAGTCTTTTGATTGATATCTTTATTCCCACCTTTAAACAGCTCTTAATGTCTTCTTCTAGTTCCATGTTACCAACTAAAAGAATACGACAAAGCTTGTCTGATCTATATACTGGAATATGTTGTTATTGCTTAAAAATTCATATGAAGAATTCCTTGGGTCACCATATTGTAAAAGCAGTTGTCCTTCACTATCCTGTTATTTTCTCATGTCAGTAGTAAAACTTTTGCAACAATTTAAACAATGAAGTACAATTAATGTTTAACCCTGGTGCCCCTATTGGGCTACATCAATGTAGTAAACCATACAACATGATGTTTCATGTTGTGACAGATAACCAGAGTCAATCGTTACATCAACAGAAAAAGTAACTCAACAGGTAGTGAAGGATAAACTGCTTAGAAAAAAATCTAAGCATGCATAAGATTGCATTTGAGCTAGATAACATGGTATGGCGGTATGCAAATACGAGAACCCGGTACGTAAATACAAGTACCCGGTACGCAAATACGAGTACGCGGTAAGGGTGGGTCCCAGGAGTACCCTGTATGCTAGCTTTTGAGTAAGAATACTTTGGATGTTTCTCATTCATTCATTCTAAAACAGCAATACCTGATATAGACCACAATAGAGGCCTCTAGAAGAGGGAACACCAACAATCCTTTTTTATTCAAAGAAAATTTTAAAAAGTCTAGAAATTACCTCAAACTACTAACAATTGTGAACAATTTTAATTAGGAGTTTTGAAGACTTAAATCAGCTTTTCTTGCAAAACTGCTGATGAAGAGCTTAACCTAGGCTTTGCCTCCAGTTAAGGAGCAACCTAACTTATCTACGATTTCAACTTTTCAACAAACTTTGTTTCATCCAAAATAGAGCTAGTACGACAAAATTGTACGTAAAAGAATATAGGGATTTCTAGAAAATACAATGGAGGCAAGATCAAAATACAAAATAAAATTGGAGGGAAAACAAAGCTCTTGATCTTGCCTCCAGGACATCTTTTGTTTTTTCTACTAAGCAAAGCTCTTGATCTTTTAAGACCTTTACCATCAGAAAATAATTTGTTTCTGCTTTGCCTTGGGTCTAGTAATTCTTCTAGCCGTAAGATTAGAGGGGTTTGCAAGCTTGCCATCAGTTACTGTTATTTCATCTAATTTCTTCTCCTCTTATCCTTTTTCTTCCTTTTGCTTTATTGTCGGTTGCTGTTTTTCTTCTTTTTTTTCCATCATTTTCTTCTTCTATATTTTCTTCTTCACTTTATTCTTCTTTTAATTTTGGAAATTTTAATTTCAACCTTTCAGTCTCCTCTTCACTTGTTTCACCTTCACACCTCTACTAGTATGAATGATTTTGGATTCATGATCCCATAATTTGTAACCTTTTGTTTAATAATAACCCTATGAATATCAACTTTTTATTTCTATCACTTAACTTCTTCCTATTTCTTATTTTTTTGGGAATATGCATGTAAGTTGTAGACCCAAACATTCTTAAATGATACACCTTGATTTCAGTCTAGATCATAGCTCTTCTAGTGTGTTCCCTTGTACCGACTTTGCAGGTGACCTATTGATAAGATAAACTATTGTCCTTGTTCTTTCTGCCCCAAAGTCTTTTCAAGTGGGTTTCCTGCCAACATTGATCCCACCATATTCAAAATTGTTTTGTTTCTTCTCTTTGTTACACCATTTTGCTGAGTATGTGTTGCCCCATTTAGATGTTGTAAATATCTTTGTTGAGATAGGAGTTCTTCCTCAGCCAGGTGGGCTTTATACGTAGCATCTTGAATGGACATACACAACATGTTATGATTCCCACATTGAAGATTTTCAATAAATGCTTCCAATGGTAGAAACATCATAACAAGCTAGGCATGAGCCATTTAAGTGTTAAAATAACCAGTGTTTGTGGATTGAATTGTCTTCGGAAACTCTCCAACAAACATTATCAGTTTCTTAAGGATCAAAATAACCACTATGTTGGTGAGAGTGTAAAGTCCAGCAACTCTAAGCAATATTATAATCTGGACAATTTTCCTTTGCTTTTGTTTTTGAAAGGGAGTTGGGACGCACAGGACCTAGGAAGGGAGACTGGCTAAAATGCATTCCTGTTAACTGCACCTTTCCACATATGGTAGGGTTTAAAAAGAAATGACTCTTCATTGTGCAGACTCGGTCTAATGCTTCAAAGGGATTAGAACATCCTATTTTGGTACGCCACTCTTCACATTAGTCTTCCATGCATATGTACTGCAGTTTTCGCCGGCATTGTTGTCTAAACACACATTGTTATCTTGCACATCATTTATATCTTTGATGTTCAAGTCTTCATCAAAATCTTCCTGGAATTGATTGTCTGTTACAAAGTAATTAATGATTAAATTCATTGAATCTACAAGTTTGGTTATCAATAAAACTGTACTCATTACTGAAAGGAATAATCTACATATTTAATGATTATACACTATTTTTGTACTTCAATAGTATGCAAAGTACATACTGTTGGGATTATGCGTCATACACCTTGCAAATCTTAATGTCATATTTTAATTAATTACTTTGTATTAATTGTGGGCCCAAAAGAAAAAAAAAAAAAAATAAGGTGTCCCACTTGATGTGGCAATTTATGTTGCATGTAATATGTATTAAGACTTGTAAGAGGGAGAAAAATATATAACTCGAAAATAAAGTGCCCATGGTTGGCGCATGGGACCAAGAAGTGATACGAAGCAATTATATGTGGTGTTGGTGTTTACGGAATAATACAGTGAGTGCTCCATTGTTGTTGGGGGTTTTTCTCGTAAGGTTTTTCCCAGCGTACATACTGAGCCATATGTGATTTTTCAAGAGTTGAATGTTGTTGCAAACAGTTTGCATGTTGTTGCAAGTTGCTACAAGTTACTTACATGTTGATTATTCTTGCTGAAATTGTTAGATATTAGCCTATTTTGCGTCTCTCTCCTCTAAAGATTAAGTAGTAAATTGTTCCACGTTTTGTCCAGCTTCCTTTAACATACACCAATATCACAAGTTTTTCTCATTTCCAAACATTCATCCTTAAATTTCAAAATATTTACCAAAGACTCCAGGATGCAATGGTCGCTTCAGCCCAACAAATGGAGGACACAAAAAAAATGGGGTAGCAACAGTCTCGATCTCCCAGAGACAAACCCTGTTCCGTCTTTCACCAGCACCTGATTCATCCCATCCAACCTGCATAAAGCTAAGAAAAGTAAAATAACTTGCTGCTACAATCTGCTACATACAGAAATGAAAATTGGTATTTAAATTTGTAGCATCTAGAGTGATGAGAACTCAATAGCATTGAATTTCCTTCCTACAATCTGTACCTGAAGATTACGCCACTGTGAGTTTGGCCATCTCACAGGATCAAGATCACTGATCCCTGTAATGGTACCCATATACCTGAAAAGAAAGAAAAGGAAGCTAAGCATATATACCATAATCCAAATGAAAGTTCTTACAAAAATCTTAAGAAAACACATGTTGCACGCCAAGTGAATCTTCAAAAGCTGACTACAGTAGCCAACGGTGGGTGTAAAAAGAATTATTTATATGCCCATCATGGAAAGGAATGCAGACTAATATCTAAGGTTTATGAAACTTACATATAAAAACAAAGTATGCCTTCCTTTGCATCTAGATATTCAACCAAAACCAAAAATCTTCTCATGGTTGATAGTACTTAAAAAGTCTTAACATGTATATTTCTCAAAACAAATGGGAAATAGATTGGCATGCTGCTAGCAATTGGATGGAAAAGTCTGTCTATAGAATCTAGACTGCTTCAGAACCATAACTTCAAAATGCCATCAAAGAAGCCATTGTATTCAACAACATGAGACTTGCAAAAGGAAATCACTCTCTCCACTGTTTGAAGAATATGGAATGTGTGAAATCTTCAAACTTTCAACAGCCAATGCAGCACCACAAAATGGACACTTAGTAAACTAAGGTCATGCTCCACAAGATTCTGAAGCAACAGACTGAAACCATGTCAGAAACTCTATCAATGAAGTAATCAAGTTTATATGTTGGGAAATTCCCTGAAAATACTGTCAATGTCACATCACTGAGCAGCCACAACTATGTTTTATGCATCCCCTTGCCAAATAGATCAACTACGTTTTTCTAGATTGCATTTGTAAGTCAGGTCATTACTAATGGTGCTGAAGGAGGGCATTGCAAACAGAATTTAAATTTACCTTATGATTGAGAATTGCATCAAATGATCATAAAAGGGAATTCAATAAATAATCATTACAACACTAAACAAAAAATGCTCTTACAAAGAGAACAAAAGCTGCCAAAAGTTGGATATCAGCATGCTTATGTTGGGATGCTTTTCTTTCCCGCGTGCGACACTCTGACTATCGCGTGCGGAACTTACGAGTCCCCGGCAACATAGTTGGGAATGCGTTACCAATTCCCCCGTTTGAAAAGGACTGTGTACCTCCAAGGCTCTTGTGAAACACCCTGGCAGCGACCCCAACGTCGTGACGTTGGAGGGTTTGTTCGCCCGTAGTGTTTTATGAATAGGGATAGGTATGGAAATAAAGTGTGGTATCCCTCTTTGGAATGGGCCTCAATGGAATGGAATGAGAGGTATGCAGTCTGTTAACCACGTTGTTTTATTCTCTGATGTATAGAGTTTATTCGGAGCTTTTGTGGGCGGGCTTAAGGATCATATTTGGTATAAAAGCATAAAGAAAGCATAAAGAAAGCGTAAAGAAAGCATAAAGGAATTACTGGAAAAAGGTGAAAGGAATCACCTTGGAGAGAGAAAGAATACTTGGTCGGGTAAGAGGTTGAGGTTCACTGACGGGAAAGTGTCTAAGAGTTGATCTCTTCCGGATCGGTTAAGAACTCTTCATTCAATTCATCCAACCTTGCAAGCAAACAACTTCATGTTCGAGATGCTTCAAAGAGGAGCAAGAAGGAACGCCAATTGTCGGTTCCCTACGAATAGGACCGAGTCAATTGTATGGAAATGGGTGGATTCAAAGTGAATGGATCATAGTTTTGGATGAAGGACCTAACAAGATGTCATAGAAGCAGAAACTGACATAGAATACCCAATCAACTTGCATATCGAGGATCGAGCAACAAAAATAGGTAGGTTTCAAACACCTTCTAAAAGTTTTTCAGAGATAACTTCCCTAAAGTTTGAGAACTTTCAAAGGAATAAAACGAAGATGCACAAACCTACTACAAGTGCCCTCAAAGAATAAATCCACAATATCAATATGAAATCATCAAACTCAAGTCTTTGGCTTAACCACTTTGTATTTCCTTTGTAAAAGTGTTACATAAAAGTTTTGACAAAACTTTTCATTTTACAAAAAATTTGAAAATTTTCGAAAAATTTTTATTTCTTGAAAAATTTCCAATTTTTTTTTTTGTCTTCTCTTACGAAGAACTTGAAAACTTTCTAAAAAATTTTCTTCTCTTGAAAATTTTCAAACTTTCAATCTCTTGAAAAGTTTCAAATTTTCTATCTCTTGGAAAGTTTCAAGCTTTCAACCTCCCTTGGAAATGACCCCATGGGGTCTATTTATAGAATTTCTAGGGTTTCCAAGTGTTGCCCTAATTCTAAAAAAAACATTAAAATATTACATATTTGGGCCCCCAAGTGTTGCCCTAATTCTAAAAAACATTAAAAAAATTACATAGTTGCACCCTACGACTAAGTCAGTTGACTTTTGGTGCTCAACCTTCCTGGCTAACTGATCATGAGAGCAGGGTTAGTTGACTTTTGGTGCTCAACTTTCCTGGCTAACTGACTTTGAGAGCAAGGTTAGTCGACTTTTGGTGCTTGGCTGACTGCTTTTCAAAATTTTGAAAATTTTCGACGGTGACGAAAATCATGGTGGCTGATTCATGGATTGTACATGTGATGCGATGGTGGCCTCGAAGTTCGTGCCCATGAAGGTTTCCCTGTTCTTGATTCCAGTGTTGAGGATCCTCATTATCCCTTCATTTGCTAGCAGATAGGCGGTGATGGTCTTTGAATTCTTCTTCATCTCGCTGCACCATACTGCCATGTTGCTACCATATTTGAGCTGTTTGCCTGTTTTGAGGACATTTATATCTTCAGTCTCGAGGTAAGTGTTGATCATCAGCTGGACTTCATTTATTACTGTGGAATAGTCCCGGCTGCATCCATCTTCCTCGATTAGCCTTAGGTCAAATTGGTATTCTGCCAGCTGTCTCTTCATGTCCGCTTTGAAATTCATTCGGACTTGGATAAAATCCTGACACTTGGAGATAGCATAGAACCACCAATCGTACTGGTAAAAGAATTGATCACAATATTCCAGTATCATTGGTGTGTCGACAGCTTTCCTTCTTAGTTCATGCATCACATGATAACTGTTGCCCCACCTGATCATCAGTTCTCGGATCCTGTCTTAAGCGACGAACGACCCATTATCTTCAATGAAGAAATTAGTTATTCCTAAGAATAACTCTTGAATGGCTTCTTTGGTCTCATTGATCCACTCTAGTTTGACCACCTGTATCCCGGTATTCAGTGAGATCTGCTTCCTAACGTCTTCAACTGTCAAGTTAGCAGCTTGGATATCAACGGTCAGCTTCCTTTTTTCGACCAATTCTCTTTTTAGCTCCCTGAGCTCTACCTTCTATGATGTATTCTCCTCTGTCAATGCTGCAACATTAGAGATTATTGCATGTTGCCTGCCCAAAGTCCCAATTGTTTTACACGGCTCTGCTCGTGTTTCCACTATCAATGCAAACTCTCCGTCGGCATTCTTTTTCTTTCCTGCAGCAACAGTGTCTATGACAATGAAGTCATTCTTCATCGAGACGTAGGTGGCTACGTGCTCAAATTCACTTTCTGAATCCTGATCCGTTTCAAGGTCGGCGCGAGTTTCGGATGGATGATATGCTCTTAAGTTCCTCAAGAGTGCCGCCATATCAAAGTTGTAACTCGGCTCAGGATTAGTTATTGCTGCCACCTGTCTCTCGGGATTCCCTTGATGTTCTTCCTCTCTCCTTTTCTTCCTCTGGTCTTCATTTTCACCTTCATCTTCTTCATTTCCTCCATCCCCTCCTAATGAGGAAGCTGTTCCTTTGGACATCCTGGTCCTTCTTGGAGCAAGTGGTGGAGGTTTGTTTTGAGGTGAAGGTGTTTTCTTTGGCTGCCGAGGTGTGGAAGCCCGTGTAGATGTAGGTTTGGTCGCTTGAACGGGTTCTTCCATGGTAGGAGGACTTATGGCCGGTATCTCCTCGACTGACGAATCTGATTCATAGCCTGAGAAGTAAGATATTTCCGGTATCTGGCCATCTTCTAAGGGTTCCCTCAAGAGATCTCCTTCGTCGATCTCGTACTCATCCTCGCTGTCACTGGAAGGAGGAGAAGCAGGAGAACTAGGGCCAGAATAATAAAACTGTCCATCTCGGGATGGACCTCTAGGAGGGCCTTCCACCAGCTTCTTTAAGCGTTTGTATGGGTGTGAAGTGCTCCCGGTCTCTTTAGTGCTTCTTATCTCTTGCGATAATCCTTGTATGGTCTGATCAATAGTTTGCCCTGATTGAACAATGAATGTGGCGTATTGACCAGACTGCCCCTGTGTTAACCTCACTGAAGGTGAAATCGGTGGTGGTTCACACGGAATCGGGGGATTCTTTTTAAGGATTATCGAAGGATGTATCTTGGCTACTGCGTTCTCCTCTTGCAGACCCCTTCTCTTCTTTTTCTTTGTCATGGTCTGCGAGAGCTTCTCTTCTGCCGCTAAGTCCTTGTTTATCTGGCTGATTTGCTCGATGTCATCTATGTTTCTGTACCTTTCGAGCTTTCCTAAGGACTTGTGAGGGTAATCGGTTTGCCAGGTGTTCTTGTAGAATGCACCGATTACACCTTCTGGATCGTAGTTTTCTACCGCATGTTCCACTGTGAAGCCGTAGTATGCTAGCTCCATCTTCATTGTCTTGACTTGACGCCATGACATACATTCATATTTTCCTATGCGGATAGGTAACTGGCTTGTAGTGGCACCTTTCTTACACCAGACTTTCTCGTGTAAGTATGACAAGTGTCTACAAAATTCCATCAGGATGAATCGATCACTTGCGTAACGAGGAAGTCTGTAAGGTGGCTCAATTGACCCATAAACCCTGATATATGTAGCATCCGTTTCTTCGAGGTAAAAATCTGCATGTCCCTGAAGAACTTGGATTGCTGCTTCGGATATCCTGGTCATATTGGCGGTCCCCTTTATCTCTGCATATATCCGGCACTCGAATCCTTCATTCATCATTTTGAATTCGTCCCACCGGTTTTCCAACATGAATCTAGGGTAACTCCGCCACACTGGTATTTCTAGGTCAAAGAGGTACTTGGTATCTGCTATGGTGGATTTTCTGTTCTTGCCATGTAGAAGCAGGAATACCAAGTAAGAGCTCATGTAGAATCTCTTCGTTTCTACGAGCATGGATAACTGTTGGGCCAAGCAATTGCTAATTACCTTACTCCACCTGATCCCTTTGCCTCTGCTGATTTGGTATATGAAACCCACGAACTCCTTTCTGAATCTCTGATCGTTTTCTTGTCCCGTGATTCTGCACAACATGCTGATGATTGTTGAGACTGTAGGATAGAAGTCTATCCTCTTCGATTGACTTAGAGCTTTGTCTTTGTAGTCTTTGCATTCGTCAACTAACCAGTCTCTTATCAGGTTTCCTGGCTTGGTCAAGCTGTTGTAGAATTTGACGGATTCTTTCATGGAGAAAATGATACCTTCGTTACTCCATGCAAACGCGCTCTCAATCCCTTCCATAGTGAAATCTAATATCTTCGTGCCTTCATTGTCGAGGAGGACTCTTTCCTTTATGTCGCAATATTTTGCTACCTCGAGGCACAACTCTAGGAATGGAGCGGTGAACGGGATCAAAGAAGCTTCAACAATTCTGGATTGAGCAAGTGTGTCGTTGAAGAGTCGTTCGTGTGGGATCTTGACCATCTTTTCCAATGACTTGATTGGGTCAGTGTGCGCCCAATCAGTGTCTCTGATCTGTGCAAGGCCATCTACCAGTACTGCTGTAGGGAAGAGAGCCTTCCCTCTTTTCTCCAAGGTGATCAGGCTAGGCTTCAAGAGCTTCTCCATCTGGAGCTCCTTGTTTTTCCTGTCAATGCTCATGATTCAAGCCTGTGGAGTACAACAAGGTGTTAGGAGTGGTATTGGGTATTCTCAGAACGATTTTGGAGCAAAAAAAAGATAGTCAAATTTTCAAATTATTTTTGGTTTTTCAGAAGCTGTGAATTTTCACGGATTTTTCAAGTTCGTCGAAAACAGAAAATAAATACATAGGGTGTTGGCAAAAAAATCTAGGAGGCTTGTGGACAAGTCTCGAAGAAAAATTTCGAGTTTTCGAGGTCCGAATTAACTCGCTGTTTTTTTAGCCCATGTATTTATTTTTTTGACAGGTTTTTGCAGTTTTGAAGCTTGGAAAGATTAAGATGCAAAATGGGTTTACAAGCTTCGTTTTTGGGAAGCGAATGATGGAGGCTGCTCTCCTATATGGGATCTATCACTTTGGTATTCGCTTCGGAGTTTGGATCATTTGGGATTTCGGAGTTTTTTGGCCTTGGAAAAGCGTTTTTCTTCGTTTTTTCAAAAAAGCTTGGAATAGTGAAAATGGCTAAAAGATAGGGGGGGTCCGAAATTTCGAAAATTTTTAAAAAGTGGATTTGACCTAATGGGTGGAT
>Ga0068628_1000368_pt1 | contig 15159 bp, 14 predicted proteins | sample InSIn2gowninarea_FD_77431 | JGI IMG/M metagenome (GOLD analysis project Ga0068628, IMG submission 77431) | Clean room microbial communities from NASA Spacecraft Assembly Facility at Jet Propulsion Laboratory, Pasadena, California, USA -... ... | reverse complement strand
TGAAAATTGAGTTCACATGTAGAAAATATTCCACCATTTCAAATTTGTTAGAGGCTCTTATCATGAGAAACATACTAAAAGAAGTTGGTAGATTAAAATGGACAAGTGCTCTTAATTGGAACATGGCACATGCCAATTACACTCATGGGTCAATGATGGTAATAATTGTTTGGTATAATGTGATTTCAACAAACCAATTTCATTGTGCTTAATAATATCATTGATGTATTAATGTTCAATATTTTTTTGAAATTAAGATTCTAGGGATGATGAGTGCCCCACCTAAAATATTTCAGTCCACCCCACTACAATGTCAAATCAAGATAAAGTTATATTAAGCATAAAACTATGAATGGAAGCATACTAAGAGTGGATGAATCAGCCACCTATTCAATTCCTACTACATCTAGATTCGCCAATTAGGAATGAATATAGTAATAATAGTTCTTCATCACAAGATGGAAATGGAGGTAATCAAATAGAGGTTGGTATGGATGATTACTTATGGGATACGCTTTCCATGGAGGAAATTTTATTAGTTTCATTCTAGAATGATGGGTTAAGGCATGATGTTCCTATCCTTAATAACTTATTCGGAAGCCTAAAATATACTTCCACCATCCCTCTCTTCGGAAGTGGTGGTTAGTCAAATTCTAACTAGCTAGGGACAATAATATTATTGTACAGCTTCAAAGAAAATTTTGTAATGTCGAATGCATGTTTCTAGACAACATTGACAACACTTAGTTAATTGACCATGATTGATAAAGTCCCTTATATTTTGAGAAATATTGTCACACAATCAACATTAAAAATGGTTGATTTTATGAACATTAAATATTAACATTGTACATTTATATTTCTCACCAATTGAAATTTATTCAAAGATAAGGTTCTTCTTGGTAGTTGCGAAGTGAAAAAATTGTTCTTGAAAATGTTGGGTGTGGAGTACATATCATATCATGCTTGCATGAATTCTCGTACCTATATAGAGGAGAAAATGTAGACAAAGGGATATGTGAAACATGTGGGCATGATAGGAACCATAAATAAAGAAAGACATGTAAATCACATGTTCCTCCTCATAATAATTGAGGTATATGCCTATAATCCCAAGGATTCAAAGCCTATTTCAATGCAAAGAATTAACTATGTTTCAGGGATGACATGCCTCATATAGAAGTGAGTGAAGAGTTATGTGAATCATAAGAATATAGAGGATACGTCAACTAGGAAATTTAACGATGAAGTATGAAGTCTATGACTCAACATAGCCATGGATGGAGTCAACCCATACTCCTTCTAAAACATTAGCTATTCTATTTTGCCTATAGTAGTGATCAATAATGATATACACCCATTCTGGTTTTTCGTGAAGAATGAACATATTATGTTGGATCTCATAGACCATAGAAGAAGACAAGCGAATATTATGGATGTCTACTTACAACTATTAGTAGATGAATTCAAGGAATTATGGGAAATGATACATCTATATGATGTATCAAGAACCATCCCAAGAGAGACAAGTTTTATGTTGTATGGCATATGATCTTACACCATACATGATTATCCATGCTTAGGAGTCTTCTTTGGTAGGTTATAGTTTTATTGATTTTTTTATAGTCATAATAATGTTTTTTCCCATATTAATCTAATTCACTGCAATTTTTTCGATATTCATGATTTATAACATATTTTATATACAATAATTTATTAATTCTTGTAACAAAAAGGTATAATGGATGTAAATGTTGCGAACCTTCACCGAAGGCTAGGTGGTCCAACCACCTAAAAATCTAGTGTATGACTTCTTCAGGGTATTCCTCCTAGAAGAACAACCCTACAAAAGAGAAACACCAACTTTTAATGGTAAACTAGAGAGAACCTAAGGGCATGCAATAATGACAACAATTGAATAACTTAAAGCATATGAGAGAGAGAATGAGAAGGAGATTACATAAATGTGTGATTCAAATGGGGAGCCTATATCTGATGATCCAAAATTATTTGATACCTTTGTTAATAAATTCCCCATTAGGAGGAAAAGAAAATATGTATTTTATGAGATCCCATATTGGGAGCATCTTAAGATTTCCCACTTACGAGATCACATAAAAAAATCATCTTCTTTATAAAGACACATATCATCAAAATAAAATGGCACATTGGCTGTTAGGATATATATTATTTCTTCAAAAGCTAAAAATAAACATAGGCCAAGAAGATAAAGTAGAGGAGAGGTTGGTCCCTCTTGATCTTTCAAGGGAGGTGATGTCCCATGGATTTTAAATAAATATGATATTTATTTGGCAAAGGAAGGTATAATGGGTTTGAGGGCTTCTTATTTGTATGAGTCTTCATTATGATTTTGCTTCACTATGGAAGACCATTTGTGAGGGTTGAAATCGCATGACCATTTTTACCTTCTAAGAGTACATATGTTAAAAATATTATTTTATTATTTGTTATTTTTTTAATGCAATGGGAAAAAATATAATTTATTTTTGAATGTGGTTACTTTGTAGTGTCATTATCCTCTCCTTGTGTGTGGGTGTGTGAACCATGACTTCCCCCAAGACCTACGATATACCCTATCTAGATTATCTACATTTATATGTTAGATCACATTAGAGGAGATTCATATGGCTAGGATTCCATGGTGGCATCATGAGATAGCTGAGATTGTTTGTATTTTTTAGAAGGAACTCCCAATGTGGAATTGTGGGAATTAGTTGGGATGGCTTATTGTTAGATGTTTTTTTTCTGCTTAAGCAAGAGTCATGCCTTATATTTCATTAAAACAAGCATAATTTACAAAATTTACACCAAGCCACCAAACTATGTGGTCTTAGGCTTGCAAGGAGCAAGCTCGATAGAAACTAAGCCCTTGAACCCCCAAAAAATACACTCCCAACCCATTGGAAAAAATACAAAAATAAACACTCAAGAACACAGGTTCCGAGAATTCTCCCCTCAAAATCCGCGCCATCAAAAACCTAATTCTACCTTTAAATCTCTACCATCCAATCTTCTTATGGATTTCGACACCTAAGATCCATTTCGCACCAAGACGAAACCCAATGGATAACCCCCGGTCCCCACCAAACCACTCGATCAAACTTGATCATTGATCAGCTTAATCCCAACGGATGGTGGAGCATCACATCACACGGCCAAAGTGATCATGCTTTAGTGTGCGATGAGGGTGGTTTTCAGGCTCAGTCCTCATCCATGCGTCAAGATTTGAATGGAATCGCTACCCAAAATTCTAGACTGCCTTCAAAATAAAAGCAGTGCGATCACACCTAAACCACTTTGGAAGTGGTCTTGTGTCCTGCCACTGAAACTTGTGAAAAGTTTCCCGCCATAGTTTGTTACTTTCCACTTCCCTTCTGATCAAGATAACCTTGTGCTAGACTCCAGGGATATGCAGGGAAGAGATTGCCATAGTTGCTGAGGTTGGCCGTGACCAGTCTTCCACCATAGGCTTGTTATACTAGGAAAGTAAATCTTGCCAAAAACTGGTCATTGTGAATTAGCTTCATGAGATTTGTTCCTATACACTTCTTTTTCCTCTTCCTCCTTGTTATGGCAAAGTTCTTTTAGGTTTCTTGGCGACATTGCGAGCCAATCCATCAAAATTGTACTATCCTTACAGCTCACACCTTGGCTGGCAAGAATATCAGTGAACTTGTTGTCCTTTTGTCACACACGCATGAATCTAAGAGTGCGCACTCCCTGAAGATGTCCCTGAATTTTATGGAGAACCCGTACTAGCCTCCAATGTTTTGTAACATTCTCCGGCCCTGTTCCATGACTAATTCTCTTAGTCGAGTTGATGACTAAGTCTGAATCAACTTATGTTATTACATTTTGGCAATTTCTCTATTTCAGAAATTTTGGTCCTTGTTCCAATGCCATTAATTCCACCATATTGTTGGTGGCTTTTCCTAGATGACCATAGAATAGGGAGATGATGCTTCTGTTTTCATCCCTAAGAACCCCTCCAACGACTTCCATGCCCGGGTTACCCTTTGAAGCCCCGTCGATATTATACTTTAAAAATCCTTCTAGGGGAGGATTCCAGAAATCCTTAACAAGTTCCCTCATGTCTATTTTCTTGCCTATACCTTGTGGACTAAGCCTCTGCATGTCTAACTGCCTGAGAATTGATAACTCTACTTCTGAGAGAGGATTTTTGGGGAGATCCCTAACTATAGTGTTGACTGTCTCCTTGAGCTATTTTGAGATTAACTCCAACAAGCGAAGAGAGGAACTCTTCTCTTCCTTGAAGATTCTTTTTTTTCTCTCTTTCCACACATTTCATATGATGAAACTAGGCAACAGAGCCTAGGTAGAGTTAAGAACTTCATAATCCAAAAATTTATTCCTCCAATTGTTCATGGTTTTAGTGATGCTTCCTTTGTCTCTATGAGACTGTTTGAAGATGGTGGCAAAAAAATCCCATAGCCTAAAGGTGAAAATGCAGTTGTTGAGAAGATGTTCAATGGTCTCCTCTTGGACTTCACGGAGCTGACATTTGGAGGGTCCCAACATACCTCTCTTCTTGATATTATCCCAGGTTAAGATTTTCCTATGGTGAGCCAGCTACATAAAGAGTTTGATCTTCATCCAACCCTTGTGCCTCCATGGCTTCTACCGGGTTCTGTCCGTAGCTTGCGATTCTAGCTTAAGGAGAATACCTTTTGCTTCCTTAATGTTGAAGCTTCCCTCTTTGTTGATACCCCATATTAGTTGATCCTGCCCTTTAGTAACTAAAATCATCCTCTAATGCAACAACCTCTTAAGGGTCTCTGCTCTACTGTTTAGGGTGTTGTTCTCTCTACTGCCTATTTTTTTTCCAAGTTCTCCATTTTTCTGTATTGTGAGAATGCTCCCAAAAGTCCTTAAATTTCACTAATCCTTGGTTATCTGTCTCCTATTTGAGGCACAAAAATTCCTCTCTTAAAAGAGTTGGTTCTTGTTGCCATTTGTCCTCCCAGAATAGTGCCAAAGCTCCATCTTTGATTTCCTAGAAACTGTTTTTTTGGATAACCTCTATGTTCTCCCAGGCCTTGTTCCATATGGGAGAGCCCTTTATCTTTCCAGACATTCTTATGAGATCATGAGAAAGCCAGGAACTGGCATATTTTTCTTTCCATATGCTTTCCCATTGAGCCTTAGGATCCTTAACCCACCTCGACTGAAGTTTGGCCCCTAGAACCTTACTTAGAATCTCAATATCATCTAATCCTAGGCCTCCTTGGTTCTTGGGTTTAAAATCTTATCCCATGCTACTAAAGCCCATTTTTTTTCTTGTTTCCTCTTTGCCCCAAAGAAAATCCCTTTGGATGTTTCTAAATTGTTGTAAAACTCCTATTGGAGCTAGGAGAGAAGATAACATGAAGACAATGATAGCTTGGAGAACTTCCTTTGTTAGAATCAGTCTACCTGCCAGATTTAGAGACCTGTTTGCCCATTTCCTGACCTTTTCTTGCATCTTAATTATTAACGGTTCCCATATGCTTTTGTGCATAGGTTTAGCCATTACTATAACTCCCAAATACTTAGAGGGGAGAGAGTCTCTATGAAATCCAAGGATTTTGGAGACATTTCTCTGGATGGCTATATGTGTATTAAAGAAAAATATTTTTGACTTGGAAAGATTCACTTCCATACCCGATGCCAAAGCAAAGTATTTCAAAATCTGTTTGTATGCTAGTGCTTCCTTGACTGTGGGAATTCCCCATAGCATGGTATCATCTATGAACTGTTGATGAGTTAGAACTTGACCGTTCTCCGAAAGTTGTAGTCCTTGAATTTTCTGGTTGCTCTAGCATGCTTAATGGACCGCCCCAGCCCTTCCGTCATGAGGATGAAGAGAAAAGGAGAGAGTGGATCTCCCCGTGTGAGTCCTTTAGAAGGAAGACAAATATGAAAGGGAGATCCATTAATTAGAATTGAAAAGCTGGAGGAAGTCACAAGGGCCATGACCCATTTGATCCAATTATGATCAAAACCAAACGCTGCAAGCACTTTCTTGATATATGTCCAATTCACTTTATTATATGCTTTGGCTATGTCCAATTGCATTATCATACTCGATTTCCTTTCCCTAGTTAATGAGTGGACCACCTCATGAGCTTGAATGATGTTATCTAGAATTTCTCTGCATTCCACATAACCTGATTGTTCCCCCGAAACCAACAAAGGTAGTAAAGGTTTGAGTCTGTTGGCCATAGCCTTGGAAATTATCTTATAAACAACATTGCATAAAGTGATGGGTCTATACCTCTCTAGAGTTTGGGCATTATCCTACTTTGAAATTAGGGAGATAAAGATGGTATTGAGAGCTTTCAAAATGGTTCTGCTCAGCCTAGAGTCTTCCACTAACCTTATAATATCCTCTTTGACAATATTCCAACAAGATTTGAAGAAATCTACATTCAAACCATCCAGAACTGGAGCCTTACCATTTTGCATTTCCTTAAGGACCTCACTGACCTTCTTTTCCGTTACAGGTATACTAAGATTACAGTTATCCTCTCTGGATACCAACTTGGGGATATGCTTAATGAGATCCTTGATGTAAGGAACCCTGTCTAAAGTGTTTTCTTCAGCAATACCTCGGAAATTCTTAATTAACACTGCTTCTATCTCCCCATGAGATTGATGTGTCTACCGAACCGCATCCTTGATCGAAGAGATTCTGCTATGAGTCTTATTTGCTATAGTGGATTTATGGAAAAATTTAGTATTTCACTCTCCTTCTTTTAGCCATTAAGCTCTTGACTTTTGTTTCCAAAGAATTTCCTCTTGATTGAATATCTTTTCCCATTCTTGGTGATGTTTCTCTGATTGATCATTTATGTCCTTGTCAAAGCCTTCCTTGATCAAAGCTTGGTTGAGCTCCATTATTTTATTTTCTATTGCTTTCTTTCATGCAAAAATATTACCAAATTCATTCTTATTCCAAGCTTTAAGCTTTAGCTTGACGTGCTTTAATATTTTTTGAAGCAGGATCATTGTTGATCCTTGAGTTTGGAAATCCTCTACCCACCAATCTTCAATGTTGCTGATGAATTCTGGGTGAGAAAGCAACCTATTTTCAAATTTGAAAGGTCTATTTCTTGGGGTGCCTATGCCCTTGATTTCCATTTGAATCGACCAGTGATTTGAACCTCCAAAGGGAAGAATTCTTGCTATTATTTCCTTGTCTATAAGCATGAGATCCTCAGAGATCATGAATCTATCTAACTTGGAGGGTACCTATGAGTCCCCTCCTCTTTTATTGTTCCTTGTACAGAGGCCATTGTTTGTCTCAATATCAACAGGCTTCATGATTTCTGAAAAGATTTGGAAGCCTAAGGAATCTTTATTTAGAACTCTTGTACCCCCTTTTTTCTCTGAGAGAGATCTGATCATATTGATGTCTCCCCCTAGGACCTAAGGTAGTCCTAAATGTCTGACTTGTAGATCCACCAAGGAATCTATGAACCTAATTTTATCATCTAACCTTTGAGGGCCATAAACATTCGTGACTAGATAAGTGTCCCTATCTCCTATTGGCTATATAAAAACTGATAAATAATTCCTTGATGCTTCCCCATCAATTATTCCAATTTTTTGGGGATTCCGGAGTGTGAGGATACCCCCTGTTGTATTTTTTTCTTTAACTTATAGAAACTCAAATCTACTGAGCCATTTATTATGGATTTGCCTTAGTTTCTGAATGGAGCATTTTGTCTCTTAGACTAAAGTTATATCCGGAGCTGCCCGCTTCATTCTATTATTCATCATTCTCTATTTTCTCTTGCTACCAAGACCTCTAATATTCCAAGTTGTGAACTTCATAATTAAAGATTGGTAAAGGAGTAACTGGTTAGGTCTTTCATCTTACCTTAATCCACCATAAGCTTTCCACATTCCATCATTAGGTCATTTTGTATTTTCCTACCTCTTTTTCTCCCTGGATTTCTCGGTGCTAACCCCAGAGTAATTTTTACTGCCTTCACCCCATCATTGCTCTATCTTTTAATGTTCTTTACTCGCTCTGAACACTTTGCCTGGGTTTTCCATAAGAATAGCTACTGTATTTTATTGAGCTCTTCTTGAGGTAGTGATTCTACCCTACCAGTTGTTCCCTGAGCTAAGAACCGTTCTAGATCGAGGTTTTCTCTGTCAAGAATCTCCTATAGCTCATTATCCTCCATATCCATATCACTTTGGGTCATTTCCTGATCATTTCCAGCTTTGATTCATTCAGCATTATCCCCCTCTATTTTTCGTCTTCCTATGTCTGATCTCTTTCTTTTTCCTTTTCCTTGTAATCTTCATTCATTGCTTGATCTTCTACTAATATTTTTTCATCCTCTTCAGGCACTTGGAACTAGTTCTGACTACCCTTTTGTCCTTTAGCTTGGTGTTGATTTGGGCCTTTCTTGCTACTTTTCCCTTTATGAACTACTTTGTGGAATCTATTTGTATCTTTCGTTGTATTTATTTTGCTTTTGTTCTCTGCTTTACTGAGGGGGTAGTCTCTTAGAAGGTGCTCATGTTCATGGCATCTGTGGCATCTAAATGGAATATGCTTGTAGTCGACTATTTTCACCCATTCCTCATCAAAAACCTCCAAGATGACTTCATCTGGAAGAGCTACGGATAGGTCCATCTCCACACATATCCTAGCAAAAGAGGTGTATTTTCCCCTCCTTGTGGCTTAAGAGGCTTTTATAAATCGACCTAATTTATTACCTATTGCTACAAGGGATTCAGTTTACCAATATTCAAGAGGTAGAGAATAGAGTCTTACCCGAACCGGAACTGAAGTAAAATTTTCCCACTCCAGAACAAAGTTCGTCATCCATGGCTGCATATAGAGCCCTGCCACTACATAGAAGTAGAGCCTACCTTCAAACACTCTATCCTTATCTTTAATGTTAGTGAATACCACAACAAAGAATCCTTTGGACCCCAGATGTAGATCAATGCTACATTTGGGTTTCCAGTGGTATCTTATCCATGTTTGTAAAGATTTTACAGTGGGCCATATCCCCATAAATTTGCATATGATTGCATAAGTCCGCATGTGATCTCTATGCTCCTGCAATACTGGATCATTTAAAACTACTCTAGGAGTAATTTCAGCTCTGGGTTTGCATTGTCCCTTTTGATTTTTGTCTTTTGTTCCTTGTATTTTGTCATTTTCTTCCTCGTCTTTTGTGCCATCCTTCTCCTTTGATTTGGTACTTTCTGATTCCTCATCCCTATTTTTCTTCCTCCCACCGCATCACCTTTTCGTTTCTCTGAAGGCCTCTTACCCTTGATGGCCACCGCTTCCTTGTAGGAGGGAGTGGAGCACCCTCCTCTGCACCGATTCATGGAGAGAAACTCGCAACAGTTGACAGAAACCCTAGTCGCCTGTGCTTCACCTTCAATAATTCAAAAAAATTCCCCTAGCCAAGATCACTCAACACTGCAACTTCTATCATTTCTATCTCTTATTATTGGATGTTATTCTTAGAGAGGTACATGGATAAATTGAAAGGTGTTTTTTAATAAAGGGAAAAGCTTGAGGGGTCTCTGGTAGAGGCGTACATATCATATGATTGTTTCTATTATGCCAGTGAGTACATCAAGTAGATCAGAAACACACCAAGTGCAGTGATTTGGGATGTCAAAAGGGATGAATAAAAAAGAGAAGGGGAGCTTCTCAAAATAAATGGAAAAAAGATGCATGATAAAGAGTAAGTGACTTATCATTTGTCAAATTTCTACACAATAATTGTTCACACTAAACTTCATAATGCATATTTTGATCTAATGTGTATTATATATGTTGGTTTTATTTCATTGTTGAATTTATAAATTGAAGTCATCAATAGATTAGTTCGTTACAATTCGGAAGCAACACAACCATGGGTCACATTGTACAAATAAAAGAGGAGGAAATGGGATACTGTGAGGAAATATTCTAGATGGTTGAATGATAGAGGCATGCCTTATCCTAATCATTTAAAATAAAAAAGGCCAATGACATGTCCTAGTAGTTAGGTTGTTGATCAAGTTAGAGAGAAATACAATGCATTTTGTCGTTACTTGCATGGTGAATAGGGTGCGCTAGAAATAGTGATTGGGTGTAGAAACTTAGTAATAATATTTTTCTTTACATTTTTAACTTCATAATATGCCTTTTCATTGTAGCATATATATTTTATATTTTAATTATTTTTGGGTTATTAAACACATGACACTAATTTTTTAATTTTTTATAGTTGCATTTGTTCCCATCTATGTGGGCATATCGACATCATTTTCACATAGAGGATGTCAATGATGGATACATGATAAAAGAATGTGTAGTGGAAGTTAAGTTTGGCTAATCTAGTCATGCTAGCCACCATGATCAAAACCTAATACAAGGGATGTCAGATTACATTAGAGATGTACAAAATATCATTGAAGTCAACTTTGCTTCACTACACTCTGTTACTTTTAGGTGAAAGTGTTGTGACACCTTTGATTGGAACAACATAAAGGAAGATCACAATAGTGGGTTGATATCTATGAACTCTAAAATTATGTGGTATGAAGCTAGGAATCCTTATGTTTTCCCCAAACACTAAAACCCGATGTTTTTTTACCTAGATGTGTTGGATAGGTATTTGTGGTTCATATTAAGACAGAAACCTAGCAAAAAACATATTTTTGATAGAAATAATGTTATCATACCAATGAAGGAAGATTATTAGGGGGATAACAGTGGAGTGATATGTACTTGTGTCATTTCATCATTTATACTATTGTTTTATGCTTTTATTTTCTTCATTTCACTAATTATATTGTTTTTTATTCACCTTGATGGAATTCTATATAATCGGTATGATTCACGAACATTTTAAATGCTTTTATTCTAGTTAAAACATATTTACACTTAAAACTAAGTATTTCCAATTGCATAATTTATAATTTAAAAATTAAACTTTTAACATAATTTGTTTAACTCTAATTTACAATGGAATTCCTATATATACTTTTCATAGACATAAAAATGGATCAAAATATTATAATTCTAAGTATGAGTTATCAATTTTGTACCCTTTTGTTGTACTTTTGTGGCCACATTAAGAATGCTTATTTATAACTATATTTTTTTAAGTTATCAATCTATATAAGACTTATTATCCCCATTCTCAAATGACATTGTGAGTATCAATCTAAAACAACAAAGAAAATAATAGAAAATGGAGAAGGAAAATCATATTCTTGTTATATATGTGTACTAATAGGCCTACTACAACCATCATCAACTTTTTTCAATATAGTAAAATAACCTTCAAGATTATTTTCACTATGCAACATACCTCCATAAATATAAATGTTAAGAACATGGTGTACAATATCTATCGTAATAATGATTCAGGCTGACATTCCTTCTGAAATAGTAAAATGAGAAGAATATCCTAAAAATGAGAAAATAGGGAATTTGGAAATGATATTGAAGATTTAACTTAGAATACTTGATGGGGTGCTCTCAAAAGTTCATAGAAGATGTTATTACCACATCATTTTTACCATGCAGAAAAAAGGAATAGTAGAAGAGATAACGCCTATTGGGGGTGTGCCAGTCCTCACACCTCTCCATATAAGGACCATGAATGGTGATTACCTAGATCTTTGATGAGGCTTTACCAAATCCATTCCTCTCACAATAAATTCCCACCTAGGATCAGAGTACATGATCGATATGAAAATCTATTAAATGATTAGAAGCATTGGTTGTTGGTGGAGGGATTAGTTATCAGAGGGATGAAGTTCGAAAAAAATCATCGTGAGATCATTTATGGTCTCTTTTACCATGAAGGGAATGTGCGTCTAAACCAAGGCCTCACACATTGGATGTGTCTATGTCATGACCTCACATGCGGTGGAATGGATCATTTAAATTCTAGTATAGTGTTGTCATTTCTTTACTAAAATTGCATGAATGTTATAGTATGGTGGTGGTCAGGGAACTCTATGCCGGGTAGTCTTCAACCTTTATTACTAAATGCTTGTCTTTTAGCCTTTGTACTAGGTATATTCCACCCTTGACACATAATATTTTTATTTTCCTTTTTAGTGTTCGGATGCTCTAATTGCATATATTTGTTCATAGAAACTTGGTTGTGGTTCCACGGAGTTATATCGTAAAGAAATGGTTTCTGTTTTTTGTTTTGTTCCTTCACCACACATGAAATGATCCCACTTTTAATCTGGTGGTAGTTCTTTCCACTGTGTTACTTCAAGGCTTTGACCAAGTTGAGATTTCTTTAATTTTCCCAATTTTGGTATGTGGGGTGTGACTGTTAGGAAATTTTTTGATTTTGTTTTGAAATCATTCAATTATTTCCATTTTCCTCCCTTTCACAGGTTTTTTACATGGTCGCGTGGCTCTAGTCTCTCTAGTTTGGTAATTGTAAATTCCATCTCCCTCTGCTCATAATTGAGTCTTCCACGTTCAACTACCATTGGTCTTGTACTCTTCTACCCTCTCCCTCTTCTCTTTCCATTCCTTTCAATTTCAAACAATGGGTTTGGAATGATGATGTGGTGTTACACACTTTCCAACCCAAATGTGCTCTAGTCACAACACCTTTGCTTGGATGGTTCCTTTATAGTCTTTCTCGAATTCTTTAGTATTAGTTACACATCCTCCTACCCATCTCTGGTTCTAGTTTACCCAAATAATATTTATTTTTGTCTCTCCTATTACATCACACATGTTTTAGGTCTATTATTTTAGTCAACCAATTTTATTTTCTTTAGTCTTTCTGGCTTCACGGTAGTGAATGCTAAGTCATCAAGGTGGTGCAACTAGTTCCTCTTCCTATCATCATTGATTCTCTAGATTGGAATCAATGGCCAACTTATTTGATATGCTCCATAGTCAAGTTTGGATGAAAATCCTCCTTCTTGAGTCAAAGGAGCTTGGGCATCAGGCTTACTTATCAAGCTCAAATATTCAAGTGTTTCTCTAAAGTGGGCTCTAAATTTTAGTAGGTTTTGGATACGTAAGCTACAATTCCTTCATTCTACATGGTGCATCATCAAGTGAAAACCATGATGCAGATGCTCCTCATGGATAAACAAGTTGAAAATTCAAGTTGTTTTCAAGGCAGACATACATCAATTGGACCTTAGGGAACATAAACTACAATATGGATGATATTGTTGCAGAGATTTGAAGGGTTGTAAAACATGTCTTAGATTCTAACATTAATTACTAGGAGCCTAATGAACCTCCTTCAGTGATCAATGCGACACCACTCAATGTATCTCCTCCAATTGTATCTCCTTAGGGAAACTCCTCAACCCTATCTCTTTTCCTTATCTCAAATTGAATCAGATACATGTACTACAACTCTTCCTTCTTATCGGATGATGCATGATCGTTTATTGTGGTAGTGGTGATAGTTGGCTATGGTCATGTTTTTATCGGCCTTTCTATTTTATGTTTCAAGTTAATTTCATTGTTTGTTTTATACTTCCATACAATAATTTTGTTTTTCTTGTAAAGGGATAACCATTGTTTAAATCCATACTCTTTTACATGGTCTCTCATATGTACTCATGTTAGTAAATAGTTCACTGGACATATCTCTCGATAGAAATAGTGTACACCTCAATGAGATATCTATCACATGGGACTATTTTGTTTAATGACTCAGTAAATTTATTGTACACAATGTAATCCTTTTTTTATAATAGAAATATATTGATGGAGCTTACAAAAATATAGAGAAAAATATTTATTCCAAAAAGGTTCACAAGGCACTCCATGATTTTTATAAAATAAGTCAATTATTCCCTACTTGACATAATTAAGTGGTTCACATGAAGGAATTAAAGAGAAGGAATTCATAATCATATGTTAGATACTTATTCATTTATTAATCATTTCACATGTTTTTTCTTCAGGTTTATATTAAAATCAATATAAATCATGTAGTGATAAACCTATGAGGACTTTAACGATGAAAAAATTGTGTATTAATATGTAAGATTAAATTCTTGACATGAGAGGTACACTCATGTTTACTATATTTAAATTCTAGATCTTCCAACATTATGTAACCAAAAATGAGTTCATATGTGCATGTGAACAATGTTGATTACATGATTTTATGGACCATAAGAGAAAAAAATGGGCTTACATGGATAATGACCCTCATGAGTTCTAAATGTATCTTTTGGAATGTCTTCGATCTTCACTCTCATTTGATGGTATCTTGAACGAAGATCCAACTTGGTGAAGAAAATTTCTCCATGTAATTCTTCTAATAATTCATCAATGATAGGAATGGCAAATTTATCTTTAATAGTAATCTTATTGAGCTCCCTATAATCCAGACGCATGTGCGATGATCCATGCTTCCTGTGTACCAGTACCACTGGAGTAGAGAAGGAACTTTGACAAGATTGAATTATACCAACCTCTAGCATTTTTGTAACCATACGTTCAATTTCACTCTTTTAGGCATATGGATATCTATAAGGCCTAATGTTTGGGGGAACACTTCTTGGAATCAAATGAATAGTATGAACGTGATCATGAATATGGGGGAGGCCTTTGGGAGTCTCAAATATATTGGAATGATTTTACGAAACATTTTGGAGATCTGGAGAAATATACGATTTCAATGTGGGAACCTCTAGTGATCATAATTGTACAATTACACCCCATTATTCTTTGTTTAGAATAATTTTCATGCTGTTAGAGTTTATTATCTTTCTTAGTTTCCCTTCAACAACCCTTAATTAAAATTCCTTTCCTTCCCAAAATAATTTCAAGAAATTTTATTGAAAATTAAAAGCTATTGTACCCAAAGATTGTATCCATTCGAATTCTAGTACAACATCTGCACCACCCATTACAATGGAAAGCATTGGACTATTCAAGACATATTCTTCCATGGATAGATTAATATTATGGCACTTTCTAGTGAAATTTATGGTTCATCCATTTGAAACTATTACTTGAAACTCGGGTGCAAGATATAGGAAGGAATTCAATTCCTTGGCTATCTTGCATTGAATAAAATTATGGATACTACCTGAAACAATCAACATTATTACCTTTTTATTCTTGATATGCCATTCTATCTTGAGATTTGA
>Ga0068628_1000364_pt1 | contig 15219 bp, 14 predicted proteins | sample InSIn2gowninarea_FD_77431 | JGI IMG/M metagenome (GOLD analysis project Ga0068628, IMG submission 77431) | Clean room microbial communities from NASA Spacecraft Assembly Facility at Jet Propulsion Laboratory, Pasadena, California, USA -... ... | reverse complement strand
AGCACTTGGGCTTGCTCGGCCGCGTCTTCTGTCCTAGAAATGGCAGTTTCTACAACTTGTTTGATTCGGCTGGGATTATCGCCAACTACCGTTTGATAATAATGACTAATCCCCAGACTTGCCAATTGCGTAGCTAAATACTGGGCATTACTATTAAGTATGCTGCCTAGCAATAACTCCGTTCCCACACAAATAATTTCCGCACTCATAAATAGTTTTTAGTCCAGTTACCAATTACCCATTACCCATTACCAATTACCCATTCCCCATTACCCATTCCCCATTCCCAATTACCCATTACCCATTCCCAATTCCCAATTCCCAATTTCAAGATTGCCTAGCGTAGCGCCAAACATGCCAACTAGCGTAACTAAGTAAAGAAGTTGCGGCTAGTGCGTAAGCAATACCGCTAGGTATACCAGCAAACGCCAATGCTAAACTACCAACCCACAAAGTCAAAGCGTAAATAAATAAAACAGTTAAACGATGAGACAAACCAGCTTGCAATAAACGGTGATGGAGATGGGTTTTGTCTGCCAAAAAAGGCGATTTGCCTTTACGCAGCCTTGTTAAAATTACCGCCGACATATCCACAATTGGTACAGCCAAAATTAGATAGGGCAGTAGTACCGCCGTCACCGCCGTACCTTTTACTAAACCGATGACACCTACTCCCGCTAGAGTAAAGCCCATATAATAAGCCCCACCATCGCCCATAAAAATTTGGGCAGGGTTGAAGTTGTAGCGCAAAAAAGCCAGCGCTCCCCCGGCTAAAGCTGCCGCAATGAGTGCCGCAGCGCTTTGGTGCATAAATAGCGTCACAATCAGCATAACTACGGCGGCAATGCCCGATACTCCCGCCGCCAAGCCATCTAAACCATCAATCCAATTAATGGCATTTGCCATGCCTACTAGCCAAATTATGGTAATGGGCAAACTCAGCCAGTCCATTTGGACGAGTCCGATAAAAGGAATGCTGAGAAAGTCAATATGTACTCCCATTGCCCACGCTAAAGTAGCAAAGATAACTTGCAACAGCAGACGTAAGGAGGGAGATAAGTTAAATAAATCGTCGGCTAAACCGATCGCAAAAAAAGCAAGTCCTCCTAGGGCAACTCCCCAGATTCCCCACTCGGTTTTGGGGCTAAGAATCCCAAAGCCTCCACACCACCAGACAATTAACAGGGCAATCAGGGAGCCAAGAAAGATTGATACGCCTCCCAACCGCACCATAGGGCGCTGATGAACTTTGCGATCGCTTGGTGCGTCAACTTTGCCGCTTTTAATTCCAATAGTTTTGACGAGCGGTGTAGTCCAAATTACTACTAAGGCAGAGACGAGAAAGGCAATAAGATGATAAAGCTGATAAGGCATCTGCTATCAATGGCTTGCCGATAGAGAATTTTTTGGGCAAAATTGCCATCATCTTACTACAGTTACGACCTAAATAACTGTTTGCTTGAATAATTTTTCTATAGTTGGCAATAAAGACGTTCCATCGGAACGCCTCTAAAATCGTGATTTAAACTAAGGCGGGTACGGGAATTGTCAGATGCGGGTATAAGGGAAAGACTTCGCATAATGCCGCAACTCGACGGCGACAATCTTGAGCGACAGTTTCGTCTTGGGGATTGAGTAAGCGATCGCTGATTATATTAGCAATCTCTGTAAATTCGCTTTCTCCCATGCCTCTAGTCGTCATTGCAGGCGTACCTAAACGCAAACCGCTAGTTACAAAGGGCGACTGCGGATCGAAGGGAACGGTATTTTTATTTGCAGTGATATTAACACCACTAACTAATCTATCTCCTTCTTTGCCAGTCATATCAATGCAGCGCAAATCCACTAGCATCAAATGATTGTCCGTGCCGTTAGAAACAATTTTAAAACCTCTATTTTGTAATTGAGTTGCCATAGTTCGAGCATTAGCAATTACTTGAGCGGAGTAAACTTTAAATTCTTTAGTCAAAGCCTCGCCAAAAGCTACGGCTTTACCAGCAATCACGTGTTCTAAAGGTCCTCCCTGAGTTCCGGGAAAAACGGCTTTATCTAGCTTTTTACCCAATTCCTCATCGCCAGTCAAGATCAATCCCCCTCTAGGTCCTCTTAAAGTTTTGTGGGTAGTTGTGGTCACAACATGGCAGTGAGGGATGGGGTTAGGATGAAGCCCAGTAGCTACTAAGCCAGCGATGTGAGCAATATCTGCTAGTAAATAAGCGCCTACTTCGTCAGCTATTTGTCTGAACTTAGCAAAGTCAATAATCCGGGGATAAGCCGAGTAGCCGCAAATTAATAGTTTGGGGCGATGTTGCAATGCTAGTTCCCGAATTTGGTCATAATCTAGCTGCTCAGTTTCGGGGTTTACGCCGTAGTGACAAACTTTAAACCACTTGCCCGATACATTGACAGGAGAGCCATGAGTTAGGTGTCCGCCGTGGGACAAATCCATGCCCATGATTGTATCTCCAGGCTCCAGCAGCGTCAGGAAGACCGCAAAATTGGCTTGCGCTCCTGAATGAGGCTGCACGTTGGCATGAGCCGCGCCAAATAGCTGTTTGGCGCGGTCAATAGCTATTTGTTCAATTTTATCTACATACTCGCAGCCGCCGTAGTAGCGTTTTCCTGGCAAGCCTTCGGCGTATTTATTTGTTAATACGGAGCCTTGAGCAGCAAGGACTGCTGACGAGGTAAAATTTTCACTAGCAATTAGCTCCAAATGGTCGCGCTGACGTTGGAGTTCTTCATTAATTAAATTGGCGATCGCACTATCAGTTTGGGCAAGAATATCTAAGTTATTTAGGCTCACTTGGGCTATCCCTAGATTCACAAAGGTTTAAGTTTTTGAGCAAAGCAAAAAGCAGTTGTATCCAACCACCAGTCTGTATTGCTGAATAATTTATCATAACCTTTTAAATTGCTCTCCCTGGAACTATCTATAATCCCCAAGCATATTAAAGTATGTATTTTTTCTCACAATCTCTTTTGGCTAATAGCATAAAATAGATTTAACTGAAATTAAGGCACTTACCGGAGAAATTGGGATGTTAGTGATTTTGATGGAAAATCAAATCCTTGCTCCTCAGCACGTTTGTCCAAGCTGTTTGCTTGCTGATCGCACGGGTCAACCCCGTTGGAGTAATGGTAAATTGCGCTGCGGTCGGGCAATTAGCAAAGTTGTGGTTGAGCAGCCACAACAGTATCAGTGTCTAATGGGTTTTCGGGTTGCCAATATTGAGTGAGGCGACGGGTAAAGCACCCTAGTATCTGCGTTATCCTAAACTTATCAGACATAGTTCCAGGAGAACGCAATAATGAGTTTGCGCGGGTCTACAACAATCAAAGAGCGAATATTTGCTTGCTTACCTTATTTATTGCCGTTGATTGAAGGATTAAGCTTTGGCAGTTATTTATTTCAACAGGTTCCGGCACTGGGTATAGCTTTTACCCCCCTATTGCCTCTAATCCAACTTTATGGGAGCTTTCCTTTTGCTAGTTTGATTGTCTTTTTTGCCTTGTTTTTATTAGTAGTCAGAAACGAATCTATTGCCCATTTCATTCGTTTTAATGCTATGCAAGCAATTTTAATCGATATTGTATTGATTTTGTGTAGCTTTGGCTTACAAATTTTTGGTGCTAGTTTTGCTGCCGAAATTCTTAGCAACACGGTATTTATAGGTTTAGTTGCCGCCGTTGGTTATTCGGTCATTCAGTCAGCTTTGGGGCGTTACGCAGAAGTTCCCGTAATCTCGGAAGCGGTCTATATGCAGGTGCGCTAATCAACCACTACGGGGCGTTTGCGAATAACAGTATTTTCTAAGCGCCCTATGCCTTCAATTTCTACGCGGATGCGATCGCCTATCTGTAATGCTCCGACTCCTGAAGGCGTACCCGTAAGCACTACATCCCCCGGCATCAGAGTCATAACTTGACTTATGTACGCCACCAAAAAGTCTGGGGGAAATACCATTTGTTCGATGGAGGCAGATTGTACGGGTGTTGGATTGTCGTTGAGGAAAGTTTGTAAAGTCGCGGCGGCATTTAATTCGCGGACGATCCAAGGACCCAAAGGACAAAAGGTGTCAAAACCCTTAGCTCTCGTCCACTGGCTGTCTTTTTGCTGCAAGTCCCGCGCGGTTACGTCATTAGCAATGGTATAGCCCCAAATTTTAGTATGAGCTTCTTCTCTTGTACAGTTAGATGTGCGATCACCAATTACTAGCGCCAATTCTCCCTCATAATCCACTCTTTGAGATTGAGGCGGGTATACAATCGCTGAAGCAGTGGGAATAATTGCTGTAGATGGCTTAAGAAATAATAAAGGCTCTTTAGGGACGCTGCCGCCCATTTCTGCGGCGTGTTCTATATAATTTTTACCCACCGCCACAATTTTTGAAGGCGCGCAGGGGGCAAGAACTTGATAGCGATCAAGTTCTAATTCTAAGTCTATAGGCTGTCCTTGCAACCACGGTGGAGCATCTAATACTTGAACATTTTGATTGAGTTGCAGTAAACCGTAATAAATTCGTCCCTGCAAGTCTTGAATACGGACATAACGTTGCGCCATAAATTATTTTCCTACTTAAAGGTTCGTTTCAATTGTTTAGTCATAGGTCATGAGGAGTTTTGCATTTGCATATTTAACTGTTTACTTTAGCTGCTAATAAACTTAAATATGCCATTAAAATTGATAATTACTTGAGTTTCAATATTTTAGAGAGCGATCTGATAGAATAGAAAATCCTTGTTGCTTAACCAAAATTTAGTTAATTAGAGTTGAAGCAGCCAAATTGTCCATAAGGAGACTAAGACCCGTGCAGATCGTTTACGAAACCATGTATATTTTGCGCCCCGATTTAAGAGAGGAGCAAATAGAGCAAGCCGTTACCAAGTATCAAACCTTTATTCAGGAACAGGGCGCTGAACAAATTGAAATTCAAAATCGTGGCAAGCGTCGCCTTGCTTATGAAATTGGCAAGCAAAGAGAAGGCATTTATATTCAAATGAATTATCAAGGTTCAGGAGCATTAATTGCCCCTTTAGAGCGTTCGATGCGTTTGAGTGAAGAAGTCATCCGCTACTTGACTATTAAGCAAGAAGTTTCCGAAAAATTAGCAGAAGATGATGATGTTGATGCTGAAGGCGAAGAATAATCGCCCACAACTGAACTAATAATTTCAAAAATAAAAGGCAAAAGATTAATCTTTTGCCTTTTGATTAAAAAATAGATTTTTTTATTTTGCTATTGAAACAACTTCTGCCATCGTTGCTTTAACAGCATCGTAGTTATCAAAAATCTCAAATACAGAGTCTAATTGAGTTAATTCAAAAATCAACTTCACAGGAGCTTGTAAGTTGCATAATACAAGCCTCCAGCAATCTTTGCGGGCTGTCTTCAATGCTTTTGCTAGAGCAACTAACCCAGAACTATCCATAAAATCAACTTGCTCTAGATCAATAATTAACAGCGTTTGATTGTTGGTTGTTAAATCCATCAGTTGCTGTTCTAAATCTCGACCGCCCTGCAAGTCTAAGCGTCCTTGGGGTCGAACTAACATTAATTGATATTGTTGGGTATTATTCATAAATTTAACTAGATACCTAATATATTTAATAAACCTAATCCAAACTAAATTGGTTAGATTAGATGTTATAAGCTATTATAGATAGTTTAGATAAACTATCTATATAATTGAGATTTAATAGCTATCAAATCTTTCATTAAGCTTGTGTCCTAATTACCTTAATGTAAACATACGCCTCCGTAAATTTCAGTAGTTTTCTAAGTGTTTATTGAATCTTTATGCCTATAACTTGCTTTTGTAAAGTTTTTGTAAAGTAAGCAAGCGCTATCTCAGTCAAATTGCATAGTCTTTACAGCAGACATTTCAAAAAACTAGTTTCAGAGCCAATCTTAAGAACTTTTAGGTAATCTGTGGCTTGGTGTAGAGAAGCAAAGCCAGCACTTAAGATTTTGAAGACAATTATCTCAAAAGTCTAATTGAGTTTGACACCTTTAAGGAAATCGCGCCAAGATAAAGAAAGGTAATTTGTAAAGGTAGCGAGTGAATGTCGGCTGAATTCCTCTCACTAGAAACGATCCAAGCAATTGCACAAGATTATGGTTATTGGGCAGTTTTTGGCGGAATCCTCTTAGAAAATCTAGGTATTCCTCTCCCTGGCGAAACTGTAACCTTAGTCGGAGGGTTTTTAGCTGGTAGCGGTCAATTAAACTACTGGTTTGTTTTGGGTAGCGCTATTTTGGGGGCGGTAATTGGCGGTACTTGTGGTTATTGGATAGGAAGATATGCGGGATGGTCGTTTCTGCTCAAACTCGGTAAGTTTTTGCGGATACCAGAAGCTAAGTTAGAAGAAATTAAAGCTCAGTTTACTGAAAATGCGGGTAAAGCAGTATTTTTTGGACGTTTTATTGCTTTACTTAGAGTTTTTTCAGGCTTACTTGCGGGAATTGCAGAGATGTCTTACGGGCAATTCTTTTTGTATAATCTTGCGGGAGCTATAGTTTGGGCTTCGGTAATGGTAACTTTGGCGTTTTTTGTGGGGAAAGTGATTGCTTTAGAACAGTTGATTGCTTGGGTAGGTCAATTTACGCTGGTAGCCTTTGGTTTGGTTGCAGCTTGGCTGTTTATCCCACCGTGGTTGGAAGCGCGGAAAACTAAGAAGGTAGAAAGTGGAGAGTAGAGGCGCAAAGCATTACGCCTCTAGCGGTTGAAGTTTAGGAGTTTTGCTGCGACCAAATTCGTGTTGGCAGTCCCCAAACATAGATAAAGCCTTCGGCAGCTTTATGATCGAATTTATCATCGGCTCCGTAGGTGGCTAAATCTGGGGTATATAGCGATTGGGCGGAGGAGCGTCCGACAATGGTGGCATTACCCTTAAACAGCTTGATGCGGACGCTGCCAGTGACTCGCTCTTGAGTTTTTTGGACGAAGGCATCTAAGGCAGCTTTTAAGGGGCTGTACCACAGCCCGTTGTAGATGATTTGGCTGTAAGTTTCTTCAATACCGCGTTTGTAGTGAGTAACATCGGCAGTTAAAGTCAAGCTTTCTAAGTCGCGGTGGGCTTGAATTAACACCAGTAGCGCTGGGACTTCGTAGATCTCTCGCGATTTAATCCCAACTAATCGGTTTTCCACCATGTCGATGCGTCCGACTCCGTGAGCGCCCACAAGCTGATTTAGTTGCTCAATTAGTTTTACGGGAGCCACTGCTTGTCCATTTAACGAAACAGGAATACCACGCTCAAAGCCAATCTCTACATATTCTGGCTCATTTGGAGTATCCGCGATCGCACGGGTCATTAAGTAAATTTCTTCCAATGGCTCGTAGCTAGGATCTTCTAAGGGTCCAGCTTCAATACTGCGTCCTAATAAATTGCGATCAATACTGTAAGGAGAAGATTTTTTTACTGGAGACGGAATACCAAACTTTTCCCCATAGGCTATAGTTTCTTCTCGGCTCATTCCCCATTCCCGCGCTGGTGCTAAGACTTTGAGGTGGGGGTTGAGGGCGGCGATAGAAACATCAAAGCGCACTTGATCGTTACCTTTTCCGGTACAACCATGAGCTACGGCATCTGCGCCGTATTCCTTTGCTGCATCTACCAGTAGTTTAGCAATTAAAGGACGAGCTAAGGCGGTGGAGAGGGGGTAGCGATTTTCGTATAAGGCATTTGCTTGTAAAGCTGCAAAGGCGTAGTCTTTAACAAAATTTTCTGTACCGTTAATAACTAAAGACTCACTTGCTCCCGATTTTAAGGCTTTTTCTCGGACTGGTTCTAACTCATCTCCTTGACCTAAATCTGCGGCTAGGGTAATTACTTCTTCAACGCCCCACTCTTGTTTGAGGTAGGGAATGCAGACTGATGTATCTACGCCACCAGAATATGCTAGTACAACTTTTTTAGCACGACCCATTAATTTTTACTTCCAGCAAAACGACGAGTCAATATTATCTAACTAATTACGCCTGATTCACAGTTAGCAATGGTACAAATTCTAAGCAACGGATCGATTTATCGGGAGAAAATGTTTACTAGGTATGATTGATAATGGGTAAAGTCTTATTGAGCCTCTACTGGCTAGGTAAAGTTTCTGTCGGTGTGGGCGTAGGGATTTGCGGTACGAGTGGCTCAATTATTGGCTCTGAAGTAACATCTTCTACGCTCAGATTAAGCTCATAATCCATTGGTGCGGCGGCAGTAGAGACTACTACTATTTCGTAGTAACCATCCTCTGGTAAGCTATCTGACCAAGTACGAGTGGCGGAATCCTCGATTAATTTAGCTTTGCCTGTAGGAGAATAAACAGAAATTAATACTTGAGGCTCGGCTTGCATGTTGAGTTGCATCAACTGCGCTTGACCTAACTGTGCTACAAAAACTTTGCCATCTCCAGGGTTGAGGCTACCGCTTAATTTAGTGGTAGTAGTGCCAGGGGCAAAAGCAATTTTTTCGTAGGCTGTACCAGTGATAATGTTACTAGCTTTGTCTTGGGCGATCGCATTCCAAATTTGCCCAATCGGTTGCGTGACAAAATTTTTGCCTTTTTGGTCGGGAAATAAAGCAAAAAATGCCGCATCGGTAAGATCGTATAACGAACGACTGCCCACAAATACCTGATTAATTCCTGCTACGGTGCGATTGCGATCAGCTTTAGTATAACTCCCCAAATTTTGCCGCGCCGTCACGCTGAGAATTTCGAGTTTACTGAGCAATTGGTCAGCAATTTTATACCATTGAACTCGCACTTGGGCATACATCGGCTCGTTTGTAAGTTTACGCCCTTGCCAATCGGGATATTTTGCCCAAAATAGTTGATCCATGACGCTAAAGTAATAGTTTTCATTAATAACCAAACTTTGCCGTCTAGCAGTTAAAGCATCGGCGATCGCTTGTTCGGCGGCGGATAATTGGATCGGGGGTGGTGTGGGTGTAATAGATGGGCTGATACTTGCGACTGGAGGAGGTGGCGTTTCTACTAGGGGCGGCGGTACATTTGTAGACTGCAATAAACTACCTACACCCCAAAAAGTTGCACTTGCTAAACCAAACAAAAACAAAAATCCTAGGATGGTTTTGCCAATCGGAAATCCGGCGGGGCTGGGATAAATAGTAGGCGTTGGGGCATGATAAGTATTGATTACTGAAGCGCCCGTATAAGCTGGGGAAACGGCTAAAGTATCTTCATAGGGCGATATATTTAAGGCTTGCCAAACTTCGCGCGCATTTTGGTAGCGATCGCTCATTTTTGGCTGCAACATCTTATTTAGTACAGTAGCTAAGGTGTTGCTAACATTTACCTCCTGTTCCCACTGCCAAGATAACGTGCGCGGATCGATTAACTCTTGGGGTTCTTTGCCTGTCAGCAATACCAATGCTGTCACTGCTAAAGCATACAGATCGCTATGAGGGTAAACTGTACCCGTCCGCATTTGCTCGTTGGGGGCATAGCCAACTTTACCTAATAAGGTGGCTGGGGGTGCAGCTTTTCCGGCTTCAACTTGTGCTAGTTGCGATACAGTAGCAGCGATTTGCTTGACTCCGCCAAAATCTATGAGTACCGGGCGCGAGTCAGAATTTCGCAATATTAGGTTATCGGGGGAAATATCGCGATGAATTACACCTAAAGAGTGGATGTATTCTAAAACTGGCAATATGTCCAGCAATAATTGCGTTACTTCGCCTTCGCTAAATCGCGCTGGTTGACGTGAGTGAAGGAGGGAAAATAAGTTTTTGCCTTCAACATAATCTTGAACTAAAAATAAGTAGTTTTTGCCTTCGACATTGACGCGGAACAATTCGCGGAAGCGGGGAATCTGGGGGTGTTGCAGTTGATAAAGTACCCCAGCTTCACGGGCAAATAATTCTTCAGCTTTTTGCAACACAGCGCTGGTTTGGACTTGGGGGGCAAATTCTTTAAGTACGCATAGTTCGTTAAAGCGGTTGATATCTTCAGCTAAATAAGTCCGCCCAAAACCACCTTGCCCTAATTGCCGCATAATTCGATAGCGACTTCCTAATATTAGTCCTGAATAAATCCCCTGGGGTTGTGATGCCGATCCTATTTGTTCGCCACAATGAAGGCAAAAGCGACTTCCTGACGGGTTTTCATGTCCTTTAGTGCAGTATTGAGGAGTTGTTGGCAGCATTGTCAGTCAAGAAACCATCACTAATTTTTTATTATCGCCTTTCTAATTGGTTTACTTTGTCAAAAGTAATTGCTTCCCAAATTTGACCGTAAGTATTGGGGTTAAGTTTCTTCCCTCGTTGGTTCGGAAACCATTGATAAAACTGGCGCTCGATTTCTGGTTTTAAATTATGGCGATTTTGATTGATGGGATAACTACCTAATTTACTCCGAGCGGCAGGAGTGAGACTATCTAGCTTATTGAGCAAATCGTTGGCAATATTGTACCAATCTGTTCTTAAATTTGTGTCTTCTGGTGCAGGTTTTAAGCTTCTTCTATTTAATTGCGGATGTTTTTGATAAAAAGCCTCATTTACCGTAGGGTTAAAAAACCTAGAAGAAATTTTGAGCGCTTGACGGCGGCGAACCAAGCTTGCAACTTGAGATTCTGTTACAGGTTTAGTAAGAGTAATTGCCGGAACTAAAGATTTTAAAGAACTTAGCAAGGGCAAAGCGTTTACAACTATAAATACTAGCAACCCTGCTCCTGCAACTTTCAATAATACTGGTTGTAGCCAAGTAAATCTTGGAGGAGAAACAATAACTTGCGTGTTCCCCTGGGGTTGGTTAGTGGGCTTTGGCAAACTTTTTTGTCCGACTACATTAACGGTAACAATATGGGAGATATTATTTTCTGGTAACTTAGTAGGAAGTTTCCAGGCTTTGGCTACATCTAATGCCGAACTATAGCGATCGCTCGGTTTATCTGCCAGCATTTTTTTTAATACTTTTTCTAACTTGCCACTAACTTTAATTTCTTTACCCCAGCGCCAATTTCCTTTGTAGCTGTCGTATAGTTCATCGGGTTCTTTGCCTGTCAGCAATACTAGCGCCGTCACCGCCAAAGCATACAAATCGCTACTAGGCGACACTTCCCCTGATCGCAATTGTTCTTCAGGAGCATAGCCTTGCTTGCCTAGCTTAGTCAAAACTCGCCCGTTTTGATTCATGCTGGCGGTGACTACTTGTTTGACACCGCCAAAATCAATTAATACCGGAAGGCGATCACCACTGCGTAAAATTAGATTATCGGGAGAGATATCACGGTGAATTGTCCCTTGGGAATGAATATAAGTTAGTACGGGCAGCAGTTGGCTAATTAAAGTCTTAACGTCCGCTTCCTGTAGAGGTTTTTGTAAATCGCTATAAGTTTTGCCTTCAATATAGTCTTGGGCTAAAAACAAGCCGCTTGCACCCTTACCTAAGTCGGCAGTAAAAAACTCCCTAAATGCTGGTAATTGCGGATGTGTCAGCTTGTAGAGGGCGCTGGCTTCACGTTCAAACAACGCCCTAGCTTTTTCTAACTGGCTAGTTGCTTGTTCTTGGGGGGCAAATTGTTTGAGTACGCAGCGCTCGTTAAACCGATGCAAATCTTCCGCTAAATAAGTCCGCCCAAAGCCACCATGTCCGAGGTGTTGCACGATACGATAGCGACTGGCGAGAATATACCCTGGCGATAGCCACAAAACTTCGCCGCAACTGGTACAAAAGCCGCTTCCGGTTGGGTTTACATGGTTTTTGGTGCAATATAAGGGCATAGGTTAAGTAGTTGAATTAACCAACAAGAGCGATTACGCAGAGCGTAGCGCTAAGGCGGATCGCATTAAAAGCTAACGTTATCGTATCAAGCGATAACTAGTAATTACCAATTAGCAGCCTTACCTTATCCTGAGCCTAAACGAGGTATTTATGAACTTAATATCAAGCGGTATTAGCTTCTTACTAGCTGTAGCTTATCCTGTAGCGATCGCCAACCAACAGGTAGTAGCAACGAGTATAACTCCTCAATCAAGAATTTCGGATTTAGACAAGGCGCTTAATCGCGATGACATGAAGGAAATAGTTCCGCAAATAGAAGCAACTTGGGAGAACCAAATACGAAACCTACTTTAAAACTAACTTGGTCAATCAGACAATTAGCGATCGCACTGTCTCCAGCACTCTAGATAGAATTGCTCGTACTACAAGCAAAAAAACTGCCTTGATTTATTTGGTTCCGGGAGATCAGCAGTTAGACATTGTTGTGGTTTCTCCAGGGAGAAAACTAATTCATCTATCAAAAATGCGCCGATTTTAGCTATGGGTGCATCGGAATTTAGCAATCAAAATTCTTTACCAGGCGTAGCTTTGGAGTTGTCGCTAGTTACTCAACATCGCCGCCAGAATCGCGCTTTTCTCAATTAAGAATTTACCTTAAATAATTTGCAATCTCAACTCAAAGCGCAACCATTTCGAGTTCTGCATCTAGCAACTCATGTCAATTTTCAATCTGGAACCCCAGCAACTCCTACGTGCAGTTTTGGAATATAAGGTTGCGGTTAAACCAAGTCAAACAGTTGGGTTGGCAAAAAGTTCCATAGAACTATTAGTATTGAGCGCTTGCGAGACAGCTATAGGCGCGATGCGGAATTAGGCTTTGCTGGGTTGGCGGTAAATGCGGGGGTTAAGTCAGCTATAGCTAGTTTGTGGTTTGTCAGCGATGAGGGAACTTTGGCTTTAATGTCCGAGTTGTATTGACAATTAAGAACATCGCCAATTAAAGCAGAAGCTCTTAGACTTGCGCAAATATCTATGATTAGAGGACAAGTACGGTTAGAGAATGGTCAATTGCGGACTATTAAAGGTAATATCAAACTCCCGCCTCGACTTGCGGATTTGGGAAAATGAAATTTAGCTCATCTTTATTATTGGTCAGCTTTTACGATTGTTGGTAGTTCCTGGTAGAGCAGCTAGAACTTCCCTTTACTGCATCACGTTTTGAATCTCAGAGGAGACTTTATAAGTCTCTTTGTTTGTGGCAAATTATTTAGATCCCTCATATTCCAGGATAATAAAGGGGACTTAGAGGGATTTGGCAGCAAGATACAGACTATACCTTTTAAAACATTCTCTCAATTTGGGTGATATTGCCACTAAAAAATGACTCTTTTTTTTGTGACAGTAAGAGTAACTTTCTGAAAGCTGATATCTTTTTGTTGTATAAGCAATAGCTAGTTTTACAAAGTTCGCTTCATAAACGTTGTTAACAATTTTATATTAACTTCAGTATTTTCTACAATAGCAAAATTTCACTCATAAATTATATTAAAATTATGCTTTGTGTTTACAGTAGTTCGAGCGGTAAGCCCTAACTAAAGGTTAATTTTTCAATCTAATATCAAATTTAATTAAATTAATGAAAGACAACGAAAAATTTAATAATGAAACCGTTAAACCTCAATTTTTTACTATCATTTTTAAACACTATAAGTACAAAAACATCTTTAGGTCAATTAAGAGCAAACACTTTAGTATTAATTACGGCAACTTTAATTAGCTTATTAGGTATTGTATATTCAATTAGTTCATCTTTACTGTTAAATAATATCAAGAATGCTGAAGAAAAAAACGCTCATCAAACTGTTCAAGAAGTTTTACATGAGTATACTAGAGTTGCCGATAATCTCTATTACACAAATCTTCCATGGTCTAAATGGGATGACAGCTACGAGTTTGTTCAAAATCCTCAACCAACTTATATTCAAGAAAACTTTAGTTCAGAAATATTCCCTGGTTTAAACTTTAATTTAGTTGTTTTACTTAATAATAGTAGCCAAATTATTTTTGCGGAAGAATGGGATAGTCAATCTAAAAAAATATTACTTACACCTCCATTATTGGCAACACAAATTGAACCAAAAAATGTGATTGTACAATATTCAAATTCTGGTAAGAGTATAACAGGCGTAATACTCTTACCTAAAGGAATAACTATAATTAGCTCATTACCAATACTAGACTCCGCAGGTCAAAAACCAAGTCGTGGAGGTCTTCTATTTGGGCGCTACATCCAAAAATCAGAAATTATTAAACGGATATCTGGCAATGATTCTTTGAGTGTATCAATAGACATACACTCAATTAATGAAATGCAACTGCCCCCAGACTTTGAGGAGGCACGTTTGGCGCTATCAGATAACAACTCAATTGTAGTGCGGAATCTGAATACCCAAAAAATTGCTGGTTATACTTGGCTAAAAGATATTTATGGCAAACCAGTTTTATTGATGCGGGTAGTTAAAGATAGAGAACTTTATTTGCAGGGCAAAAAAAACTCAAGCTACTTACTTATATCTTTAATATTTGTGGGTCTAATATTTGGCATTGCTACCCAGCTATTGATACAAAAAATAATTACATTTCAATTAAAACGTCAAGAAAGCGAAGCACGCTATCGTATTGTTGTCGGGCAAGCTTCAGAAAGTATATTTTTGGTAGACGCTGAAACTAAACATTTTTTGGAAGCTAATGCTGCTTTTGAGAAGTTACTCGGTTACAGTATTAAAGAAATACTTAGCTTAACTATCAACGATGTAGTAGTAGGAAAAGAAAGCCGCGACCCATGCTTACAGTACATAGCAACAAAGACAGAGCGTTTTACTGGAGAAGAACAATATCGCTCCCGTGATGGTTATTTTGTTGATGTTGAAGTAAATGTTAACTTGATTTCTTATGGTGAAAAACAAGTTTTTTGTCATGTAGTGAGAGACATTACCGAACGCAAACAAGCGGATGCAGCTTTACGAGAAAACGAACAGCGTTTAGCTTGGCAGGCTAACCACGATGCTTTAACTGGGTTAGTTAATAGAAGAAAATTTGAACAGCATTTAGAACAAGCCTTAAATAGTGCTAAAGTCACTAAATCTCAGCATTCACTGTGTTATTTAGACTTGGATAAGTTCAAGATTGTTAACGATACTTGCGGTCATATAGCAGGAGATGAACTGCTACGCCAAGTTACGGCATTATTGCAAAGTCAAATACGTTCGGTGGATATTTTGGCGCGTTTAGGTGGAGATGAGTTTGCTTTATTGCTCAATTACTGCACTACAGAGCAAGCTTTAAGTATTGCCAATGAACCTATCCCACTAACAAAATTCTGTTAATCCAAATGTGAATTGTTGCCAGAGAAACAAAAGCATCGAAACAGGCAGAAATTCTCTCCCATCGAACAACGAGCCTACGGTATTTCCGTT
>Ga0068628_1000359_pt1 | contig 15252 bp, 20 predicted proteins | sample InSIn2gowninarea_FD_77431 | JGI IMG/M metagenome (GOLD analysis project Ga0068628, IMG submission 77431) | Clean room microbial communities from NASA Spacecraft Assembly Facility at Jet Propulsion Laboratory, Pasadena, California, USA -... ... | reverse complement strand
TAGTTAGGGAATTAAGCGATCGCTTTAAGGTAAAACCAGAAGAACTACCTCAACGAGTCACTGGATTGCAAAATGAACTCAGAATTGTTCAAAAGCAACTAGAAAGCCTGAAAGCAGAAGTAGCACTTGCTAAATCTGAATCACTAATCACGACAGCCGAATCAGTAGGGGATTACAAAATCTTAGTTGCTGATCTGGGATCTGTCGATCCTGAATCCCTGAAGACAGCAGCAGAACGTTTAGTGCAAAAACTGGGTAATGGTGCTGTAGTTTTAGGATCAGTTCCAGCTCCTGAAAAAGTTAGTTTAGTTGCAGCTTTTAGTCCAGATGTCAATAAAAAAGGATTACAAGCCGGGAAATTTATCGGAGCGATCGCTAAAATCTGCGGTGGTGGCGGCGGTAGACGACCAAACCTAGCTCAAGCAGGTGGACGCGATCCGAGTAAGCTACCAGAAGCCTTAGAAATAGCTCGTACTCAGTTACATTCAGCATTAAGCTAGTCTTGAAATTATGTAGGGTAGGCATTGCTTACCCAAGGATATTAATCAGCATTAGCAACTGGAGCTATGCCAATGATTACTCAAGCGCAATCTCCCATTCAGCCACTGATCTACCCAGAAAGTGATGGTCAGCCTATCCCTCTTTTGTCAGATTCCGGAATATAATAGATAAAATAAGTGAAGGATAAAACTCTATAAGGTAGGTAGAGCAATGGATGTGGAATTACAAATCTTGAAGCATTTGCCTTTCTTATGCTCATCCAACAGTAGCGGTTATAGATGAGTATTGTGCAGAGTATAGAGACTTGTTTAAAGAAGTAAGAAACTATGAGTGCTTTAAATATTTACACTTAGGGATAATTTCACCGATAAAAAGAAAATCCTTACCAGAGATAGCGAAGGTAGTAAGTATAAATTCAGCGCAGTCACTACATCATTTTATAGCAAACTCAGAGTGGTCAACTGAGCAATTAAGAAGCAGAAGATTAGCGAAGATAAAGAAAGGATTACAGGGAAATGCCATAACTGTAGTAATTGATGAGACAGGAGATCGAAAAAAGGGCAAAAAAACAGACTATGTAGCTAGGCAATATTTAGGAAGCATCGGGAAAATAGATAATGGAATAGTTTCGGTAAATGCATACGGAGTTTACGGTAATATAACTTTTCCCTTAATCTTCAAAGTATTCAAGCCTAAAGTCACACTGAAAGCGGAAGATAAATATCAAACTAAAATTGAGTTAGCCGCAGAAATTATTACAGAATTAATTGAATCAGGCTTTAATATTAAGCTAGTTTTAGCGGATAGCTTATATGGTGAAAGTAGCCAATTTCTGAGTAAGTTAGCTGAACACAATTTAGACTATGTAGTAGCAATAAGAAGTAATCATGCGCTCTGGCTGCCTGCATACCAAAGCGTTAGAGCGAATAAATGGAGTTCTTTTGAGCGCACATTTAGCAACAAAAAGTCAGAGACTAGATATATTAGAGAAATAATTTACGGTAAAAAAAGAGCCATAACTTATTGGGAAATAACTACCGACCCAGAAACGATGCCAGAAAATTCTACTTCGTTTGTAATGACGAACCTCCAAGGAAACTTGAAGAAGAATTTAGGTGACTTGTATGGATTAAGAACATGGGTAGAATATGGCTTCCGCTCTTGTAAACAGGAGTTGGGTTGGACAGATTATCGCTTTACTCACTTTAAGGATATTGAACGGTGGTGGGAGATTATTTTTTGTGTTTACACAATGATTAGTTTAAATTCTCCAGCTTTTTTAGCTCTAAATCAACCCCATCAAATTCAAAGTGAACAGCAAAAAAGTAATTGCGTAAACTTTTCTAACCATCAACAATGGAATCATGCAAGCGGATGGAAGAATGTTCTAAATAATCTGCGATTAGTTGTCCAACCACTCTTATTGTTTTGGTTAGTTTCTCCTTGGTTAGATATTTTCCCCAACTCCAACTTATTGCTTGGATTTAATCATTTAATTAGTGCAATGAATCAGTTTAAACCCTTTTATTCTTCTGGATGAAACGCTTTATTTACTACTTGTTGATTTCGGAGACTGACAGAAGAGGGCTATAGCAGACAATACTAAGCAATGTTCGCTGGATTGTGACCATCAAAGAAGGGCTAGAATGGCTATTTCAAGATGATCCCAATGTATTTGTTGCAGGCGATCTACTCTGGTATCCCACTGAAGGTAATAACGTCATCCGCGCTGCACCAGACGCAATGGTAATCTTTGGTAGACCTAAAGGGGACAGAGGCTCTTACCAACAGTGGAAAGAAGGTAATATTACCCCACAGGTAGTATTTGAAATTAGATCACCAGGAAACACACAGACAGAAATGGATAAGAAACTGGTGTTTTATGATCGCTACGGGGTAGAGGAATATTACCTGTATGATCCCGATAAAGGTGATTTAAGTGGCTGGTTACGTACTGAAGAACGGCTAGACGTAATTGAGCAAATGTCGAATTGGGTTAGTCCTCGCTTAGGTATAAGGTTTGAGATGTTAGGAACAGAACTTCAGCTTTATCGACCGGATGGCGAAAAGTTTGCTACTTATGTAGAGTTAGCAGCTTTGAAGGAACAGGCGCAACAATTAGAACAAGAGCGAATAGATAAAGAACAAGCGCAACAACAATTAGAACAAGAACGCGATCGCACTCAAAAATTAGCAGCTAGACTCCAAGAATTGGGCATTGATCCGAATCAGGTGTAGCTATTAATTAGGAAGAATGCGATCGCTATCTAACAAACACAATATCTGAACAAAGTATAAACAATGGGACGCTTAAATCCATACACCCTCCAAATGCAGATTACCCGAATGTTCGAGCAAGGGCAATCACTCTTCGCCACAATGAAAGTGCAAGATTGGCTGAAAGAGCGTAATCAAAACCCAGCAGATTATGAAATTATTTTTCATCAAAAACCTGCTCCACCTGGATCAAAAGAAGTAATGGTTGTAGAAATTCAACTGCGCCGCCGTGATGGAGAACCTGTAGATCCTTGGCTGCAAGAACAAGCTAATCTCCAGGCTTAATGGCAGAACTTACATAGAAATCCGCTAACCCATGCACAGCGTACAAAGAACAATTATTTGCTATTAAATTAGCGTGGCGGCAAACAATGACTGTTGAAAAGTCCTCTATAGAGTCACAAACCCAAGCTACTACAGGTTGGTACAAACAAGTTTTTGCCTGGCTTATGGCTCAAGGTAGTGCTGGTTATGAAAGTGCTGTAGGCGAACGCAAACAATCTTTATTTGCCAATATACATGGCAATGTTTTAGAAATTGGACCTGGTACTGGTCCCAACTTGACCTACTATCCAAAAGACATTCACTGGGTTGGGATTGAGCCGAATCCGTATATGCACTCGTACCTCAAAAAAGAAGCAAAAAAACTTGGTTTAAACATTGATATTCGCACTGGAACTGCTGAACGAATAGATGCTGAAGATAACAGCATCGATACCGTTGTTAGTACCCTTGTTTTATGCTCAGTGCCAAATCTTTCTGCTACATTGCAAGAAATTTTACGGGTTCTTAAGCCTGGTGGACGCTTTCTATTTATTGAGCACGTCGCCGCACCCCAAGGAACTTTCTTGCGACAAATTCAAACAGGAATTAAACCAATTTGGAAACTTATTGGTGATGGCTGTAATCCCGATCGCGAAACTTGGGTTGCTTTAGAAAATGCTGGTTTCGAGAGCGTGAATTACGAACATTTTGAAGCGCCAGTATTACTTGTCAATCCTCATATTGCAGGTGTAGCAACTAAAAAGCATAATAATGCCTTAGCTGATCAGGATTGACCGCGATTCTAAAAAGCAACCTTCTTTGCTATACTCTCGTTTAATTCAAATTTTCCAATATTATTCAAAACTGAACACGACTCTTACCTTAAAAGCAGAATGAGCTAATAGAAGATTAGATATAGTGCTATATGTTCACAAATAAAGTTGAAAACATTTACAATTTTTAAAACCTATTTATGAATAACGCCCTTCCTATAAATATAGTAGGTAACAAAATAGAAGATATCTACAATTTTCTAAAAATATCAGACTCAATTGTAACTGCGGGACAAGCAACAGCAGAGCAGTTTTCAGCAATCAGCGAGTCAGGATATCAAGTGGTTGTCAACCTGGCATTACAAGAATCATTAAATGCTTTACCCGATGAAAAAGCAGTTGTTCAAGCTCAAGGTATGCAGTATTTCCATATTCCAGTTATTTGGGAAAACCCCACTTTAGAAGACATTAAACGTTTCTTTACTGTCATGGAAGCTAACGCAGACAAAAATGTTTTTGTACATTGTGCTGCTAACATGAGAGTTTCAGTATTTATATATCTTTATCGCCTAATTCATGAACATATTAGTGAGGAAGATGCAAAGAAAGATTTACACCAGATTTGGGTTCCAAATGAAATTTGGCAGAAGTTCATCGCCCAAATAATTGAGCATTATCGCTAATACCGCAATGAATGAAATGGGACAAATTTCTATTCGAGATGCACAGCAGCAGGATATTCCGCTTATCATTGAACTGCTCTATTTGAAAGCTCAATTTGATGGTTGTCGTGAATCTGTAGAAGCAACTCCTAAGAAGTTACAAACTGACTTGTTTGGAGAAAATCCTTTGGCGTTTATTCTTTTAGCTGAGATTAATGGAAATTGTGTTGGGTTTGCTACGTATCACTTTATCTATTCAACTTTCCTAGCAAAACCTGGAATTTGGCTTGATGATTTGTATGTTAAAGCTGAATATCGAAGTAACAAAGTTGGTGAAGCAATAATGTTACGCCTATGCCAGATAGCACAAGAAAAAGGCTGTGGCAGAATTGATTGGACTGTAACAGTGTCGAATGAACGTGGAATCAAATTTTATCAAAAAATAGGTGCAAACATTGTCCAGCGAGCTAGGTTGTGCCGCTTAAATAGTGAAGCAATTGCTAGCAATGCCTCTTTATAAACGAGCTGGTTTTCTTATCTGCTGATCAGTTAGCTAAAGACATACGCGATACCTGCGGTAAGCGCAAAGCCCTACACACTTTAAAGATTCATTGCACAACACAAAGCTAAAATAGAAGCCAAATGGTTGCGATCTGCAATTTATAAAAGCCTATGACTATTGCTGCACCTGTTAAAACTGATTACGAAGCCGTTATTGGCTTAGAAACCCACTGTCAGCTAAAGACTAATACTAAAGTCTTTTGTAACTGCTCTACAGAATTTGGTACGGTTCCAAACACGAATGTTTGTCCGATTTGTATGGGGATGCCTGGTGTATTGCCCGTTTTAAATCGAAAGGTGCTAGAGTATGCCGTGAAAGCAGGACTAGCCCTTAATTCTCAAATTGCTCCTTTTAGTAAATTTGACCGTAAGCAGTATTTTTATCCTGATCTGCCCAAAAATTATCAAATTTCTCAGTACGATCTACCGATCGCAGAACATGGTTGGCTAGAAATTGAATTAGTTGACGATCAAGGCAACCCAATCCGTAAAAGAATTGGGATTACTCGCTTGCACATGGAGGAAGATGCCGGAAAACTTGTTCACGCAGGTAGCGATCGCTTGTCCGGTTCCACCTACTCACTCGTAGACTACAACCGCACTGGTGTTCCCTTGGTAGAAATTGTCTCTGAACCCGATTTGCGTTCTGGACAAGAGGCGGCTGAATATGCTCAAGAACTGCGGCGGATTTTGCTGTATCTCGGTGTGAGTGATGGCAATATGCAAGAAGGTTCCTTGCGGTGTGATGTGAATATTTCTGTGCGTCCAGTCGGACAAGCAGAATTTGGCACTAAGGTAGAAATTAAAAACATGAACTCGTTTAACGCCATTCAACGGGCGATCGAGTACGAAATTGAGCGCCAAATTGCCGCAATAGAAACAGGCGATCGCATTGTGATGGAAACTCGGCTGTGGGAAGAAGGCAGTCAGCGTACTATTAGTATGCGAGTCAAAGAAGGCTCTAGCGACTACCGCTATTTTCCAGAACCGGATCTAGCACCTATCGAAGTATCAACTGAACAACTGAATCAATGGCGTTCTGAATTACCAGAACTACCAGCGCAAAAACGGCATCGCTATGAAACAGATCATGGTCTTTCGGCTTATGACGCGCGGGTGTTAACTGACGATCGCGCTGTTGCAGAATACTTTGAAGCAGCGATCGCTGCTAACGCCAACGCCAAACAAGCCGCTAACTGGATCATGGGTGATATTGCTGGCTACTTGAATACTAATAAACTCAGCATCACTGAAATTGCCCTCAAACCTAACTCCCTAGCTGAACTAATCGCTTTAATTCAAGACGGCACGATTAGCGGCAAAATTGCCAAAGATATTCTGCCAGAATTACTTACTTCTGGTGGTTCTGCTAAGGAATTAGTCGAACGCAAGGGATTAATTCAAATTTCTGATACGGATGCATTAGAAGCGATCATCGAGCAAGTTGTGACAGCAAATCCCAAAGAACTAGAACAATATCGCAACGGTAAAACTAAGCTACTAGGCTTTTTTGTAGGGCAGGTACTTAAGCAGACTGGCGGACGCGCAGACCCCAAATTGACTAACCAGTTGTTGGCTAAGAAGCTGAATAATTAATCTGAGGCTAACTCTGCTTTCGTAGACTAGAAAAATCTGCCTACTGCCCGATGTCTAATTGTGAAGATTCATGGTAAAAATCTCGACCAAGGTTAAGAACTCGTTGATCTAACCTGGTATACTTTGCTGAGTAGATGCACCCTGATGATCGGGAGAGTCAAAATAAAAGGCTCTCCCTTTTTGTTAAATTGGCGCAATCATAATCGCTCCTTGTGCGTCGAGAGAGCATCTCATGATCTAAATGCGACCAAAGGAAGGCGTAATGTCAGACTGGCAGGAAATTAGCGGGGGTGTCACTGCTCCTAAAGGATATCGAGCAGCAGGAATTACGGCGGGGTTGAAACCGTCGGGGCTACCAGACTTAGCATTAATTTTGTCAGATGCAGAGGCGATCGCAGCTGGTGTATTTACAACAAGTGTAGTACGTGCTGCCCCTGTAGACTACTGCCGTCAGCAACTACAGGCAAAACACAGCGCCCGTGCTGTCCTCTGCAATGCTGGACAAGCAAACGCGGCAACAGGTTCTCAAGGCTGGCTGGATGCTCTAGAAACTGCAATGTTACTAGGGCAGGCGCTGAATGTACCTTCTGAATCTATCCTACTTGCCTCTACCGGAGTAATTGGGCAACGAATTCGCATGGATGCGCTACGGAGTGGTATTCCTCAGTTAGTTGCCGCAGCCTCAGTTACAGGTTCTGATGCGGCGGCACAAGCAATTGTTACGACAGATTTGGTAACAAAATCAATCGCCCTAGAGACAACATTAGGCGATCGCCCAGTCAGAATTGGCGGCATTGCCAAAGGTTCTGGGATGATTCACCCCAACATGGCAACACTGCTAGCTTTTGTTACCTGCGATGCTGCTGTTTCTCCCTCGCTGTGGCAGCAAATGTTAAGTCGCGCAGCTGATCGCAGTTTTAACCAAATTACTGTTGATGGCGATACCAGCACTAACGATACTTTGCTTGCTCTTGCTAATGGTCAATCCCGTACTCCTGCGATTACCGAAATGGGAGCAGAAGCCGAGAAATTAGAGGCAATGCTAACAGCAGTATGTCAACATCTAGCAAAAGCGATCGCTCGTGACGGCGAAGGCGCAACTTGCCTAATTGAAGTGCAAGTTTCTGGCGCAACAGATGAAAAAGCCGCCCGCATGGTTGCTAGAACCGTTGCTGGTTCATCTCTAGTTAAATCAGCTATTTTTGGTCGCGATCCCAACTGGGGAAGAATTGCCGCAGCAGCTGGACGTGCTGGCGTTCCTTTTGAACAAGAAAACTTACAAATTAAGTTAGGCGATTTCTTGTTGATGGAAAATGGCCAACCCCTGCCTTTTGATCGTCCGGCTGCTAGTGCTTATTTAAAAGAAAAAGGCTCTGGCGATGATATTCAACCGAATAAAGATGTAGTCAGCGTTGAGATGAGCAACGATTTGTTAGTTGTCAAAGATGGTGAACCAACCGCTTTTGAACGCCCCGACGGAAGTCGTTATTTAAAAGACGATACAGTTTTAATTTCAGTCAGCATCGGCAATGGTTCTGGCTTTGGTAAAGCTTGGGGTTGTGACCTCAGTTACGATTACGTGAAAATTAACGCTGAGTATACAACTTAGTTTTTCCCATTTTACTCAGTGATTTGAGTAGAATAACTACCAACCCTAGTAGAGGTTCATAGGATGGAAACTGAAAAAGTAAAGAATATAAGAAAATATCAATCCTATAAATTTGCCTTTAGACGAATAGATTAAGCAATTCAAAAAGAATTCTTTTTAGAAGCAATCATGATTGCAGAAAGCATAATTTCAGCTCGACTTCTTAGTTATTTAGTAGTCATACTTGCAGAAGCAGGGGGAACTAATCAATTATTAAACAAAAAAATCTTTCTTGGCAGCTTGATTCAGGAATGGAAAAAACGAGATAACAAAGTTGCGTATAAAACTTGGGAAGATTTGATTGACGCTGTGAAACTATGGAGCTATGAGCGTAATGAGTGCGCTCATGGTCTTGTTAAGTCTCACCCTGGGGAGCCAACAAAACTAATAGAAGATTTTGTAAAAAGAGCCAGCGACTGTGCCTTAGAGGGTAAACAGCTAGCTCGTGATCTATCTAGCTGGACACAAAGTAGAAAATCTAAAATTAGAAAAATTAAAGTTTTAGAGCATAAATCTATCTAATAATTAATGCGTATCCTTTCTAGAATATTATCTAGTGCGATCGCTTTTATTGTCCCAACCATTCCTCACGAGAAACCCCTGCTTGTCTCAATAGCCGTGACAATAAACCTACACTAATGTCACCCTCATGTGGATTAGGAATAATCACAGTGACATCACCTCGAAGCATTTGGGGGTGTCTTCCTCCAGCATAAGGGCCTTCAAACCCTAACTCATGCAAACGTTTTACCAAATCACGCCAAGCAACAGGAGTTAATCGGGGCATTTTTATAAACAGACTGAGTAAGTTGATACTTTAGATAGCAACTCAACCTGAAAACCGAACAAACCAGAGATTTCACACAGACTCAGTAAGTTGATTCAAATTGATATTCCCAATTACCGGAATCATTAGCCCTAAACGCAGCCGTAGTGCTATCCAGTCACTTAGAGCCTCTCGTAATTCACGTCGACAGCCTTCTAGCGTCTGATGATGCGCCCATACTCCCTGTAAACCAGGAATTTCCCCCCAATAGCCTTCATCCTCAATAATCTCGTATACGGCTATTTCCATAGCCTGGTCGATATAGCTAGCAAGCATTGTAATATTTCCTTGACCTAACTAACAGCCTACGTAGGCATTTTCCCGCTTGTCCCTCATCTATACTTTATTTCTTCGTTTGAATCATCTGCAAACTACCAGCTGCTTTTAAAGTGCGTAGGGCTTTGCGTTTACCGCAGGCATCACAGGTTTTTAATTAAAAGGGCGAGATCGCTTCTATCTATTGAATTATCAGAGTCAATGCCAATACGACTGCTTCCAGCTTTATTTCTTTAAGCACACCTAATTTCTCCGTAAAACGTTCTAGAGACACAGAACGGGTTTGTAGAGGACTGCTAGCAGAAACTTTTGTTAGACCATTTTCTGATGAAGGAGCAATCTGCACTATCCAAGGAATGTTAGTAAAACTGGCTTTTTAACCCGTAATTGGGACTACCAAGCGTAAGTTCAGCCCTGATAATCCGTCAGCACTAAGGACAATAGCTGGACGTATTTTCTGAATTTCATCTCCTTTGGTGGGATTAAATTGAACTCGCCAAATTTCACCCCGTCGAGGCTGGCTAATCGTCATTCCAGTTTTCGTCTTCTACATATTCCTCAGTCCACTCCATCTCCTCAGCACCAGTAACAAAATATTCTGCTATAGTTGCAGCCTGCTGTGTTAGCAAAGCGTTGCGTTGTGCTATTGGCAGGGTTAGCAAAGCACGTAGGGTGCTTACTTGTTGAATCACATCAATTACATTAGCTGCACATAAATCAGGCAATTCTATTTGAGCGTTGTTTATTAATTCTTTTTTTTCCGTCATAGTTAATACATAGTGACAAGTTTGATAAGATGCACAAATCAGTTAAATTCTAGCTTTTGCTAAGAGGACGCATAGCCGCTTCTCTGTCATCTGCACTTTATTTCTGCGCTTGAATTACCTGCAAACTACCACCTGCTTTTAAACTGACATCGCACTCTTTAAACCCTATCTCCTTTAACAACTTAGCCAAGTCCGTTTTCAATAGTTGCCAAGCTGTCTCTGTTTCAAATAGCAACAAAAATAGTGATATTCCAGGTAAGAATAGCGGATTAGTAGGCGTATGAAAATCTACTAAAGCAAATATCCCACCTGGTTTCAGCACTCGGTAAACTTCTTTAATAATTTGCCGCAGTTGATTCAATTCCATCTCGTGCAATGCAACGCTTGTATGCACTAAATCAAAAGAATTATCAGTAAATGGCATAGCCTCGGCGAAGGCTTCGACATATTGGGCTTGCGGAACATTCTGCTGCGCCCGTTTCAACGATAATGGTGAAGCATCCAGTCCTGTAACATTTTGGGAGTATTGCACTAATACCTGAGTTGCCTGACCACTACCGCAACATAAATCTAATATTTTAGTTTCTGGATGAATTGTTAAACCTTGTAAAGCTAACTGGCGGAACCGTGCTTCTCCACCTACACTCAGAGCAGCCAGACGCGAGACTCCATCGTACAACCATTGATAGCGGTAGCTCCAGTCTCTTAAAATTGTTGCCACAATATGCCTTTTTGTATTTAAATTAATATATTTTATAAATATTTATTGTTAGACTCAGTAACAAAGCTGAAAAGATTGGGACATTGTAGCTACTATGGGTCGTTTCGGGGTCTTATTACTAAATCTTGGTGGTCCAGATCAACTTAATGAAGTTGGTCCTTTTTTGTTTAACCTATTTTCTGATCCCGAAATTATTCGCATACCCTTTACTCGGTTGCAAAAACCCCTAGCCTGGTTTATAGCCACGCGACGAACAAAGACATCGCAAGAAAACTATCGGCAAATTGGGGGTGGCTCTCCCCTGCGACGCATTACTGAAGCGCAAGCCCAAGCCCTGCAAGAAAAGTTGCAAGAAATGGGACAAGAAGCTCAAACTTATGTAGGGATGCGTTACTGGCATCCGTTTACCGAAGAAGCGATCGCCAGCATCAAACGCGATCGCATTGAAAAACTGGTAATTCTGCCTCTCTATCCTCAATTCTCAATTAGCACCAGTGGTTCTAGCTTCCGGTTACTCCAAAGAATTTGGCTAGAAGATCCCAAACTTAAGCAGATTGAATATACTGTCATTCCTTCCTGGTACAAACAACCCAATTATCTCCAGGCGATGGCTGATCTGATTGCTCAAGAACTAGGACAATTTGCTAATCCTGACTCGGTTCATATCTTCTTTAGCGCTCACGGTGTCCCCCGTAGCTATGTTGAAGAAGCAGGCGATCCTTATCAGCAAGAAATCGAGGACTGTACTTCCTTGATTATGCAGAAATTAAATCGACCAAACACCCACACCTTAGCTTACCAAAGTCGAGTAGGTCCAGTAGAATGGCTCCAGCCATACACTGAAGACGCAATTCAAGAGCTAGGGGCACAGGGAGTAAAAGATTTACTTGTTGTTCCGATTAGCTTTGTCTCTGAACACATTGAGACACTCCAAGAAATTGATATTGAATATCGAGAACTAGCAGAACACTCTGGCATTCACAACTTCCGTCGCGTACCTGCTCTCGATACTAATCCTTTATTCATTCAATCGCTGGCAGAGCTAGTTGTTGAAGCCCTAAAATCCCCTAGCCTCAAATTGTCTCAAGTAACACAACTGAAGAAAAAAGTCAAGATGTACCCGCAAGAGCGCTGGCAGTGGGGCATAACAACTTCAGCCGAAATCTGGAACGGTCGTGTTGCTATGCTGATTGGGTTTACTGCATTATTCATAGAACTCGTTAGCGGTCGTGGACTTCTACATTTTGTAGGAATCTTGTAAGAAAATGTCTGAGAAGTAATTTTTTACGCTGACCGTTTTAATATTACTTGTGTCGTTGCCGCGTAAATGAATGCTTCTGGAGTTGTAGCGCTATCTACGAGAAGTGCTGTTCTAAATACCAGCGGTACAACTCTTGGCAACTACGAGCTGCCCACCACAGCAAGATTAGAGCGATTAATCCTCCTAGCTGTGGAGCTTTAACAGCAAAAAACACGAGCAAAAAGCATAAAGCATCTTGGGCAAAAACTATCCATAGCGGCAAGCCACGCCAGCGATAAAACCAGCCAGCTTGGACGAGTTGTAGCACAAAAGCAAGAAAACCTCCTATTACCCCAATTAACCAGCTAGGAACTTCTATACTCTTGGCTATAGCGATCGCCATGATTGCTCCTACAATTGGGCTGAACAATAACTGAGTTAATTGCAGCACTCTTTGACCTAACAGCTTTTTGGAAGCAATAAGCTCAACTAATGACCAGATCACAAGGACAACTAGAATCACCGATGGCGGAATCCTAGACAAAATTGGAACGCTAGACCAAAGATTATCGCCCTGTAACAAGCCAAAAAAAAGTAGAGGTATGGCAATTCTGATGCCTGCTGCACCTGAAGCAGAAAGCGCGGACAGGAGTTTAATCATAGCCATATCAAGTCAGCGCTCAAGTGCGATCGCTTACATTAAAGGCTAGTTAGTTCAACAAACCTTGTAAGTTTTAATTTTACACTTCTACTCAGTAATTGTATTTACAAATTTAGAGCCTAACTAATTAGCCTGCCGCTCACTACCAAAAACTAGATTAAATTCCCAGCCGTTGGTAAATTTCTTCTAAATGTTTCAAATGTTGCTGCGGATCAAAGCAAGTCTCAATTTCTTCAGCAGACAGTAGCTGAGTAACACGGGTATCTTTTGTAATTAAATCGTGGAAATCGCCTTGCGGTTGGTTCCAAGCTTGATGAGCGCAAAACTGCACAACTTCATAAGCCTCCTCGCGGTTCATTCCCTTGGACACTAAAGCAAGCAGCACCTTCTGACTGAAAACAACACCCCCATAACAATTCATATTCCGTTCCATGTTTTGAGGATAAACCAGTAAATTTTTCACTAGATCGGTTGTTTCCATAAGCATGAAGTGAGTCAAAATGCAAGTATCAGGCAAAATTACTCGCTCAACTGAACTATGAGAAATATCGCGTTCGTGCCATAAAGCGACGTTTTCTAAAGCAGCAACAGCATTAGCTCGGATAACTCGCGCCATCCCAGTTAGTCGCTCTGAGCGGATAGGATTACGCTTATGTGGCATTGCAGAAGAACCTTTTTGACCTTTAGAGAAAAATTCTTCTACTTCTAATACATCTGTGCGTTGAAGGTTGCGAATTTCGACTGCAAAACGTTCAATTGAGGCAGTCAATAGAGCGAATTGCTGCACATAATCAGCATGGCGATCGCGTGAAATGACTTGTGTCGAGGCTGTATCTGGTTGAAGTCCTAATTTTTGACACGCGATCGCTTCCACTCGCGGTTCAATATTCGCATAAGTTCCCACCGCACCAGAAATCTTGCCGACGGCAATATCTTTACGCAGCCGGATAAAGCGATCTTGATGCCGCAATACTTCTGCTAACCATCCAGCCAGCTTAAAACCAAACGTGATCGGTTCAGCATGAATACCGTGCGATCGCCCAATCATCACCGTATAGCGATGTTGTTGCGCCTGAGTACGAATCGTTGCAATCAAATCTGCCAATCGAGCTAATAATACATCCAAACTAGCAACCATTTGAAGTGCCAACGCCGTATCCAGCACATCTGAACTAGTTAACCCTAAATGAATATAGCGTCCGGCATTTCCCACATACTCATTCACATTTGTGAGAAAAGCGATCATATCGTGGCGGACTTCAGCCTCAATTTCTAACACCCGCTTGGGGTCAAAATTCGCCTTCGCCTTAATTTCCTCCACCGCCTCAGCCGGAATATAACCAAGTTCAGCTTGAGCCTCACAAACTGCGATTTCTACTTGCAGCCAAGTTTTAAGTTTATATGTCTCAGTCCACAGTTCGCCCATTTCGGGCAAAGTATAACGCTCGATCACTCGTCAGCCACAGAATACAACCGTCATATTGTACCTCTCAAGCCTAGATGATCAACCGCATACAGAATGAATATAGTTTCTTGCTTAATTTTTTTAGTAATACTACTTAAGCTTATAAAGTTTTCAGGAGCTATAAATGGAATCAGCTTTAAGAATAAAAACTTCAATATCTTTGATATTTTAGTTTAATTTTTTAAAAAATAACTTTTATATAGAGGTACTTTGTCTATGCTTCCTTGGCTTATAAGTGCTGCTGCTGTAGCTGGTACACTTGTTATTAATCACCTTCAAGAAAAAGAGGAGGAGAGCGCGCGCTCTCTAGTGGTATTTATGAAGTTGATAGTATGACTGGACGACAGTTTGAAGAATTTTTATCTATATATTTTAGAAAGGTTGGTTACGATGTTGCTTTAACTCCACAGACGCAAGACTATGGGGCTGATCTTATATTGAGAAAGAATGGAATAAAAACTATTGTTCAGGCGAAAAGGTCAAAGAAGCCTGTGAGTATCAAAGCTGTTCAAGAAGTAGCTAGTGCAATCAAACATTATATGGCTGATGAAGCAATAGTTATCACAAACAATAAATTCACAGAAAATGCATTTGACTTAGCAGATTCTAATGGAGTTGAGCTTTGGGAGAGAGAGAACCTAATTAATTTTATAATTCGTGTGAACAAAGATATAAAAAACTGTTTTTTATGCCTAAATTTGGATTAGCCTAATCTGATTGAGTTTTCTCCGACTGTCATTATCAATAGTGTTGACCAGAAAATCAAGCTGTGTAATTAAGACATGGGCGAATTACTAAGTACCTTTAGTAGAGACTTGGTAGGGATTCAAAAAATTATAACTCTATTACCTTTAGTCCTGATGGTATAACTCTAATTAGTGGTACTAGCTATGGCGCAATTAAAGTTTGGCGTTTACCGAAAATAGGTATTTAATATTTTATAGTGGTTTTGAGGTAAAAATTGATGATCAAGTTTTTGCAACACAAGATTGCCTATTTCCTGTTAGGAATTAT
>Ga0068628_1000358_pt1 | contig 15265 bp, 11 predicted proteins | sample InSIn2gowninarea_FD_77431 | JGI IMG/M metagenome (GOLD analysis project Ga0068628, IMG submission 77431) | Clean room microbial communities from NASA Spacecraft Assembly Facility at Jet Propulsion Laboratory, Pasadena, California, USA -... ... | reverse complement strand
CTTGTTTATTTTTATTTTTAAACTCCACAATCAAGATTTTTGTGTGTTATTAAATATAAGTTTCTTCTTAGTTCTCATATTGCAATGGTTTTCGGTCCATGGTTTTGGACAAAATGGTTTTTAGTCCATGGTTTTGGATGAGATGGTTTTCGGTCCATGGTATTGGATGCTTCGACATGCATAAATATGTATTGTAACATTGAAAGGAACATAATGAAAAATCAAGTTGGTAGTCCCGGTTTTGGGATCTAGGAGAAAATCTCTATGTATATGTGGTTTATGCTCTCACATTGTTTATTTTGTGTGTTTTAGAATTTGTATGTAGGTAATTTATGTAGGGAGTTAAAACCTACAATCTTGATCTTCATCCTTCCTTATAGAATTATCAACTTGAGAACATCTTGATAGTCATTATCAATACCTCCCTAGTTAAGAGGGAGTGTTGAATTTTGTAACTATGGTTAGTCTTCATAATTATATTTTCATCATTTATGTATTTACTAAAGCATGTTCTACATGCTGAGAAGGAAATGATGTTATTTGTATTTTTCAAAGAAAACTAGAAGGCTTGTTCTTCAAGGCTTCCAAAAGAGAATATTTGAGTTTTGAATTTGTAGTTTTGGTTCCACAATAAGCCCAAGTCATCCCCTTGATCAAGTCAACCTGGCCCCCAAGTGGAACCTATTCGCTTCCCTCCAGAAGATATTTATATGACATTTTGTTCCTCCACCAAGAGGCATTCAATTCACAAAAAAAAGGAATATTAACTCTACTCCTAGCCAAGTTGAAGAATTCCAAAGTCAACGAGGGGAAGATCGAAACATATTAAGTAAGAAATGAATCTCGCTTGATTGGAATTCATTCCTTTAGTAGTTCGCACATGTGACTAAAGTTTTTATGATACTTTCCCTATGAAAGGGCCAATTTTTTTTGTAGCACCTCTCAGTGATCAAGTTCAAATTTTCTGTGGAAGACCTTTATTGAAACCTTGACTGAGTTGACTTGGATTCGATTGAGGAGGGATTTGAATTACCTTCTTTATGGATTTATAAGGTCGCTAATTAGTTTGTCTATGATCTTGACTTTGAATATTCTTTTATTAAATTGATTCTATAGGGAAAATATTACTAGGATTTTACCCATGTGGATTTTCCCGGGTAAAATGTTGTGTTTTTGTGTTGTTGTCTCTTCATGATCCTTTTAGAACTTTGTTTTACTATTGATATCTTTTATGTAATTAGTTTATGATGAATAATGAAATTAAGATCATGAATAATGAAGGTAAGAAGAGATTAACCTATGTAATTCATAAGAAGTCGTTATCAGTTTAGAGAATTCCCTAAAAATCAATGATGAACTCGGTGGAATCCAAATAGCCATTATTGACATGGTTTATGAACTCCAAATCCTTCGAGAACCATTGTACGTGACTAAAATGGATTAATTTTAACCTGAAAAAAAAGAATTGTATATACATTTAAAGGATTCTTGAAAACATTACAAACCTACACCAAGGAAATACCCACCATTGGAAATATGAGAACTAAGAAGAAACTTATATTTAATAACACACAAAAATCTTGATTGTGGAGTTTAAAAATAAAAATAAACAAGGGAAGCTGCACCGCAGCTAGTCCCTACGTGAGGCTTTATTGTTAAATAAAGGATTTAAGCCAACTGAAAGAGTTCAATATCCTACGTCAATGGCTCTAGTAAAGCACAATTAAGTCAAAGAATTATGAGGAATTGCAAACTACTAATAAGCTGCCAATATCCCAAGAAAGAGAAGTTTGATTCGCTTCGGATAGTAAAGCGAATCCGGCTATAGGATGCGGAGCCGACCGCGCTTGGTTAGTGAGCCCTTTGAGCAGAGCTAAACTCCATATGTTCCGGGCCAGCCAACTCAGAAGGTTAACCAGCATCGCTCAATCATTCACTATTCAGTAGCAGTTGCTTGCGTAGCGTCCTACCCCTAAAGATGTTTTGTTAGTTGTGTCTGTTGTAGTAGCACCCCACATCGAAAGTGCAATCAATTTGCTCACAATCAATGCCTTTCGCGTCGACATGTCTGTTGTTTAGAAACCACAGCTTAGAGAAATTCCATATTTATTTATATATGTTGCGGTAGTTTGAAATGATATGTAGAATTTCAGGATAAATAACTAGAATCGGTAACTAGAGATATTGTAAATCAATCTCATTATATATGTAATTATGCTGACGCATCGAACGTACTCCCATAGTACTACTACCTCTGCTGCTTGATCATTCACTGGCTCTGGATCATTTACTGAGACACGACCAATCAAATAAAATGCAACTGATGTTCGATCTCGATCAATTGGTTCCTCAGTTGAAACCACTGGAGCTCTCGGCTCTGCCACCTATGTATATGCTTGCTTTGATGCTAAAATTCCAATGAGGTGATGCTTATGATTTGATAGCTCATATAGGTGTCATTATAAATAGTAAGGCCTTTATGGTTTCTGGTAGCAGGTAGAGTAGCCTTTCCTTACTGCTAATTAATAATAGGGTGAATCAACTGTTCGGGGTCAACAAATGGATCTGGGACTTATGAAATGATATATGAATTTCGCGCAGTAAGGAGCCTTTGCCTTCCCTATTGCCTATGCCTTTCCCACTTATCCTATTCCCACCTTTTTCTCTTCTTTGCTTCTGGCATTGTAACAAGCTCTAGCTCTCAAATCGAAACATCTGCCTCCATCCCTGTTGCGGGTAATTACCCTTAAACTATTGGCTCTTAATCTGGCTCCCCTTAAATTATTGGCAGCTCCATTGGCTTCTTTGCTTATTTCCCCACCACCTCCAACCACAAGGGATCGTCTTCTAGCTTTTCAAATTTGATGTTATTCATCCGTGGCTTCCTCGTAAGGTTAGTAGAGGTTTTAGTCCTATCCCCGGTCAGTTGAGTGACTATATATGTAGAATGTGCATCTAGCTTGGGTTCCATGGATCCAATGGAGGCTTGGTTCATAAACCTGAGAGCTATCCTAGGAGTCCTCACTACGGGTATTTAATTTGTTTTCAATCAACTACACATATCTAAAAATTCAATAAAATATGTGTGAATCAAACTAAGAAGTGAGGTGAGGTCCCCCTATTCCGCGTGTGACATTGTGCCGGAAAGGGTGGACGTTCTTAAGTGGCCTGGACACAACCTTATAGTAACGCGAGGTTGTGCCAATGAGAAATTGTTAGTTAGGCACGGTGCAAAGCAAAGAACTAATTCATTGAACTCTTCGAGGACAGGTGCTAAACTGGAGCGAAGGCAACCATTTGTATCCGTGCTAGAGTAGCGACACCCACATGATTGTTTTGTCATGAAAAGCACAGCCAGATATCTCTCATGTTGAATGCCAAGCTGCATGCATACCAAATGCCTTATTACCATAAACGCCAACATGCCTACATGCATACCAAATGCCCTACGATAAATGCCAACATGCCTGCATGCATACCAAATGCTTTATTTTGGCATAGACAAATCATCACCGGGGAGAGACGGGGGATTTATAGTACGCCATGAACTTGTTCAGGACAGGGACTTAGCCGAAGGAACCAGTAAGTAATACATTACTAAACCAGTCAATAAAATACTTCTGCTATTTTTGTTGAAGGTTCTCTCAAATTCCTCAGTTAATAAATGAAATAGGGTTGTAGAAGTTTGTCTGCAGTAAATCCTAGCTCTTTTCATCTTCAAATTGCGAGCAAGTCTAAGTTCAGGAAATTCATTTATAAAGGTCAGTAAGTCTAAGCAACATAGCAGAGGGAAAATGACAGCTGGTTTCATTCGAAGAGAGCCCATAGACCATACTAGGCTCCATAGTCAACCTAAAGTTGTAGCTTCTTTGAAAGGGGTAGGATGGTTATCATTTTTCGATAAGTTAGATGGATTTGATGATGCAATTGCACTCAAATTCGCCCAGAATTCTGAGCATATTCAGGTTTAGAACAATTGCACGCCCTTTTATTTTTTGCACCCTTCTGTACTCTGCAGTAATCATTTGAACTAAGGTTGGAGCGCTGTCGACTCTGATAAATCCACGCTTGGCTGCATTCCAAACATTCGATCCCAGGGGTTTCAACTAGGTTGAATTCCTCTTTGCCGCACCTTCCTGAATCTTCGAAATATCTTTCAATTTCATAAAAAATGTTAAGGGCCTTTTGACAGTGATCCTACTACCAATACCGTAAGTGCATTAGGTTGCAGTAGGTTGATATCTAATGAATACTGAATGTTTTTTCGTAAAAGGGAAAACGTTTAACCTAATTTTAAAGAAAGTTTGCAGTTAGAATGTGAACAGCTGATCTTGACTTTATGGATTTTCTTTCAGGTTCTACAGAGATGAATATGACTATACTTGCTAATCGAATATTGTTGTTGAAAACTTGAGAAGTGTCAAGCTTGATTCTTACCGCAGAGTTTGAAGGCTTCTTTTTGTGATAAAGGGGAATGCAGCTGTGATTTATAAGGATCTAAGGTTTGAAATTCCATTTTTTTGTATCGAGTTGTCACAATGCTCTTGCTATTTTTAATTAACATTCGCTGAAAAACGACACAGATCGTTAATTCCACATGGACTCTGAAATTGTTTTTTATTATCTATTTAGAACACATTATCTTTCCCATCGTTGTTATTGATTAATAGGCATTTCTCATCCTTAGGGTACTCGCCAGTTTGATTGGGGTGTAAGCCTCTATACGGAAGACGAGCTAATAGTAATTTGGAAATAAGTTTCAAAATGTTGGATGAGTGGACTTCAATTCACAATGGTGGTCAATCTCATGCAGCTGATGATCATGCTGAGGTATTTCTCTTACTCACGACCTTGCTAGAGATTACGACTTTGGACGATGCTTTTTGGATTTTTCATAAGATCATTGAGATTCCATTCAAATTGAACTAATGATCATTTATTTGTAAAAATATCTACTAGAGTTAGCAAATCAACTTCAGTCATAATTTCACAGGCTCATTTGGTGGGAAATTGTCTTGCATATGATTTAATATTAGTTATCTCTGAGTCAAGGCTTATATCATACTATAAACCTATGCTTGGTGTTAGTGCCACTGCGATGATGTCAAATGTGACTTTAAGCCAATGAATATAGTAGCTACTGCTGCTCTCGCTTCTTCAGGTGGCACCCTGGGTTGAGGGATAATATTGTTTCCATAAAGGTTGTGTCCAAGAATCAAGATGCTGAACTGCTATCTAAATTTGAGCCCTTGTGGTTGCACGCCCTTTTATTTTTTGAACCCTTCTGAACAATTTCACGCCCTTTTATTTTATCTGAATATTTACAGACTTCGTCTGCTGTAATTAAATTAATTTTGTGCAAAGACTACTAGTATAACAAAAATGTTATCCTCGTCCTCATAAATTGTTAGTTTAGCATAGAGTAACCCTGCGCTAACAACGTGGAGCTAGGTGTGTATTTTTGTCCAAGAATCAAGATGCTGAACTGCTGTCTAAATGTCCAAGAATCAAGATGCTGAACTGCTGTCTAAATTTGAGCCTTTATGGTTGCACGCCCTTTTATTTTTCGAACCCTTCTGAACAATTGCACACCCTTTTATTTTATCTGAATATTTACAGACTTTGTCTGTTGTAATTAAATTAATTTTGTGCACAGACTACTAGTATAACAAAAATGTTATCCTTGTCCTCATAAATTGTTAGTTTAGCATAGAGTAACCCTGCGCAAACATCAACAAGAATAGAGTAAAGATAAGCTAGTCCTTTATATTCTGTTTTCTAATGGTTTGTATGTATTTAAACTTCTCCACAAGCAAGCAAGGAGATTTACTCGAAACGTTAGTCTTGCACTGTAGCAATGAAAATAAACAGGTGGGTTTGAGTCAAGCTTGTTGTCAAGATGTCAATTATCAGTTCACAAAATAAAGTGCTCTACTGGTTTATTATTGCAGATGGTGTTTTCTCTGAGTACCTTGCATATCGGTTGATTGCATATCGGTTGAAGGCATAGTTACGCCTGCAGCAAGAACCTGAATTCTATCCTCCTTCACCATGCCAAGAAGCTAAACCGGTAGGGCAGTGGAGTGAATACTCTTCTCTTTTTCTCTTCCAATTGCTGCTTCGGCTGTTGTTGCTGAGCTAACTAGGAGGGAATCCATAGAGGGTCCGAAGGAGACGGCTTCGACCTATTGCTTGGACCTGCTGTGTTGGAGCTAGCAGGATCAGGTGCACTTTGCCTTCACTCTTCTTTGCTTCCCCTGCCCTTCTGTTGGCGCTCGTTTTCACGGTCGAAGTGCTAGACGCTAGAGTTCCGGTGCTAATACATGATAGACATAATAGTTGTTGGTATTTAGTAATATCATCACTGAATCCTTTTCTCTTCTTTGTGCATCTTTGGGCGACAAAGAACCTACCAGCAGAAAGAATCCAGACCTACTTGCATAAAGAAGCCAGAGAAGCCAGCGTAAATACTAAGAGCAACTAAACATGAACATGCAGACACCGAATCAACACAATTATGAACATGCAGACACCGAATCAACATGCAGAGACCGAAGCATGCAACATGCAGTAACCGATGGCAACAAGTGGCAACTTCAACTACTTATAAATTAGTTCTAGTTTAGTTTGACACTTCCAAGCTCTGTAATTCTGCTAGCATTTCATAGTGCTAAACTAATGGTAGCATTAGTTTAAATTGATTCCTAATTCCTAATGGTTCGGAAATATGAATCACATCACGCAAAGATACTATATGCTTATAGCGTCTCTGCCTCGGGAAGAGGCTAAATAACACCATGAAAAAATAACAATATAGTTTTAAGATCACACAATGCCGACAGAAGTTAAAACAGTGTAAATATTCAGAAGAATTAATGTTATCTCGTCCATTCCGATTACTATAGTCCCTGGCCATTGCCAGATGGCAGGGACTAATAAAGATTAGATCGTTAACTTAGACTCCAAAGAAAATCCAATCTCAACCTAAAGGCATACATTTAAATCTTAAAAATTGCTTTACATTCTCTCAATTACTCAAGTTTGACATACTAATTTATCTCTACATTTATAAGGTTAAGGTTATGCCTCACTTTGTGATATTGAAAATTTTCAACTAAATTTCATTTTAAAAATAAAAGGCAAGATTCTAACATATTAGAATATATACATGCATCTATCTATACATAAACTTAAACAATGGATTTTTAAACAAATTAGCTGTATCGTAAAGCACATAAAATATAGAAAGATAGATATCAAGAAAAACCCAATTAAAAACCTATAGTTCTAAATGGAATAATGAAAGAAAACCAATTGGTCAAGCTTATTAAAACTTGCTACAACATCACTTTGTAAAACATGATTTTATAACATTTATAAAATAATAATTTTTAGTCAGTGCTGTGAAGTTAAACGTCAATTTATAAAATTAATAAAACATAATTGTGTAGCATTTATAAAATAATATTTCTTAATGAGTTCTTTGATGTTTCTCTCATGATTTCAACCTATTTTCATGAGTAAATCAACAAAATCGCATTTATATATATTTATTTCTTTATTTTAAAATAAAAGATACTATTTATTATAAATTTGCTTATTATAAAATAGATGATATTATTTATTATAGATTCTTTTTATGGTAAATTATTAAAGTAACGAGTACATTATTATTTACAGAACTTAAAATAGTTTTTCAAATCATTACTGCAAGCAAACAGAAAATTAGTTTGTATTTTAAAAAATAAATAATTGAAAATAAAATATCATCTTTATATACCATTTATATATATATCAGTAATATTTCATTACAAAATGTTATTTTTAGCGAACATTAATAAATATTTATTTTTAAAATTTAAATGAATATTGTTAAGTGAAAGATGTTTTTTTTTTACCAAATAAAGGCTTAACTTTAAAATTTAACGTAAATCTATATTGAGTTTAATGAGAGTTGATATTAAATTTAATATGAATTGATATTTTTCTATTTTCTAATAATTTTTCTACTTCTTAAAAAGTCTTTTTATATATAACATGTTATAATTGTTAAATTCAATGTGAATCTATATTGGGTTAATGTGATTTGATATCAAAGTTAATGTGAATTGATATTTTGTTATTTTTTAATAACTTTTTATCCTTTAAAAAAAATCTTTTTATATAAAATATGTCATTATTATTAAACTTCAACGGATGTTTATTTTTGAAATTTAAAATGATTTGATAGAATAAATCGGTTTTAAATTTACTAAAATTTGCAATAAGTTTTTTATAGCTAAGTTATAAATGACATTTTAATTTATCTGGTTATCATTAAATTTTATTTTAACTGATTTTATATTTTATATAAATATTTGGTCAAATTAACAATTAAGTATTGTTTTAAATTGTATTAATTTTATGTTATATATATATATATATATATAATTTTGGTGGGATTTTTATATTTATTCATTTTGAAAAAAAGAGGTTACATCCATGAATGACGTTCAGTAGCTTCAATGTGCCCATTGGGAAACTAGGGTTGTTGTCCACCACACTGCATTATATGTCATCTAAAACCTCTGTCTCGAAAATATCTATCACCCAAATAGCTATAGTAAGAACTACTAGCTGACATATACATAAGGGAAACTAAGCAAAATTAGGAACTGCCATAACCAAACTAAAATCTATTCATCAAACGACTCCATAGAGCTAGGTCCTTAGCACTGGGGCTTGGTAATTCAGACTGACGAAAGCATAAAATGTGTTGCTCAATGTGGCGAAGACAAACATTTTGCTGCTAGATTTCAAATTGAATAAGTTGAAATTATTTCTTAATTTCCTAAAAACCTGGATCAACTTTGAGAGAGCCTGCACGAGAGGGCATGATACCCTTAGCCACAATCATTTTAATCACCCAGTAGATATGGACAACCTTTTCATATTAGGTGGTGTGGCTGTGAGTATGTCCTAGATTAGGAACAAGGATGCTCCAACCTTCAATTTCACTTCAACTTTTGCCCATTGATTTAATTATGTTTGCCAAGACGAGATCATTTGTTTAACCTAGGATGGACTTCCTATGTTGTAGGTCTAGGTCGCCTCACTGATAATTTGAACATCCGACTTGTGGTCGCTTCTTCTTGGTGGCTGAGCGGAGGATGAATACTTATCGACGTTGTTTCCTGACTTTCGTTTACAACCTCTACCCCCATTTCTGAATCAAATAGCATCAAGATACGGGCAAGCCATTTCAGTTCTCAACCAAACAATTGAACAACAAAGTGACACTTGAACAGAATGAGCCACAGTCCAAAACTAGACTGGTCGCTCAAGGGAAGGGTGATAATTGAAATTATAAAAACCCAATACATGAAAGTGAAATAGAAACAAGAGACAAACAACATTAGGCTCATGCCCTTCATACATACCAAGGGTCAAATAGGATGGTCGTCTTCAGCACGCAAGCCTGAATACCACCACCCCGTGCTCAATTAAATCAAGATCGAGAGAAATGCCGAAAATATCCTGTCTCCTAAGGGTAAATATTCAACAAAACACTCCTTGAGCCAAATAAAAGTGATATTCACGCCATAGATATAATAAGTTAGATGCAAGGAATTGAAAATTAGTCCCATGCTCAAGGGCAACAAGCCAATAAGATAACCATCGCTAATGAACTTACATTCTTCCTCCATAAAACTATAAACCATAAATATTCCATACATTCCCATTTGAGATAGAACAATTCCAAATAAAACAAATACCGACATAGAAACAACAAGCATTACAAATGATGAAACCATAGAAACTTTCCCAATCTCCAAACAATGAGTTCCATTTCTCACAAGACTGGGATGGCAAAGAGTAGCATTAAAATTTTGAGAGACACTATAATAATTAGCAGGCCACTATCGAGGAGGGGAATAAAGGATAAGAACATACCCGACTACAAATGCCATGAACCAACAAGGGTCAGACTCGTCCCGAGAGGAGAATCGCCTAATCTTCCTTGCAGACCAGAGATTAAAACCCAGGAATCGACATTTACCTCCAGGAGCCATATTCCAACACAAAACGAATGCATGCATGGTACATTGAACCTTACCCACTTGGATATTAAGAGCCCCGAGGCTCGTCTCATCAAACATCAACTCAACACTTGAAAGCGACCACCCCACTTACCCGATCACACATGTGAGGGAGATGGTCTAGCCTCCCTCAAGCCCTTTCAGCCATCCTTTCACACATAACAAGAATCCTGAGAGGGACATATAGTTGTCTTGCACCCCGATCGGGGTTAAAATTACATATTAATCATTTTTTAAATTAATATTAATTTATGTTTACATTTTATCAGTTTTAATATAACTTTGATCATATTAATATTATATAATGAGAAATATATAGAAATGAGATTATAAAAATTACAATTTTATAAGCATGAATTATATTGAAATACTTTATTTTTGTACAATAGCTAACCACAATCATGAGTTATCTACACTTCAACCAAATCTCTAGATATTAGCTATTACATTTATGCAGTAGAGCATTATTTTCCAACACACTCTATTAATGCTCTGACGCACAAAATTAATTCAATTAAACATAACATACTTGTGCTAAAAATAATATAACATGGAAAATCTCTTTAATAGACTTCTTCAACCAAAAAAACTCTTTGAAATAGCCTCTTTATTGTTATTCAAGTTACTAGCATCATTGGACACCATTTGCACATGATACATATCATAGCTCTCATAAAAGTACAATGTCAAAATACCATTTCATAAATCTTCCCTTAATTACTTATTGGATAACACTAGCTACATGTATAAGGGTGGTAGGTGAAAGGAGGTGTTAGTATTCTTTTGAGGAAAGATAAAATTATCATATTGTTAGAGGTTGGGGAAGGCTTCAATAATTAGATGGAAGGTTATGCTCTCATATAAGGGGACTTCAATGCAATCTCATTACACATCCAAAAGATGACCATAGTTATGGATTCTAAGGTTATAATTTGAGACATCCATTTTGGAACCAATTCATTTCATTTAAAACTCTACACTGTCCTTAAATGGATTAGATTTCATATATATTTGAAGTAAGAGAATAAATTGTGGCACATTATTAGGAAAAATAATGCTAAAGAGATATATTAGTAAGCAAAGAAACAATGTATGAGGCAAGCACCCTCTCTCTTAATGATAGGGTGCCACATCATTTAATCCCATGATGGAGACAAGTGGCAGTGACTGGGGTGATTGCTAAGTGCAATAGTTGTATGCATGTGCTTAAGGATGAGCTTTGTGATGATCCATGTAAGTTTCAATCTACTATACAAGGTAAATATACTTCAATTTCGAATGAAAATTATGGTATGGTACCTTCCTATAAAAATTTTGTTAAGGAAATTTTTTATTGGGATGTTGTAAGTTAGATGCAATCCCTATCTCATGGAAACTAGTAGATAAAATGATCTCTCAAGAGCATAGTTCCCATTTTCTCCATGGGTGGATAACTCTCTAAGACTCTGGACTCTTTATGTGTTATTGTAGAAAGACACTATCATGGATGTTAGTCTATTTTCAAGGTTTTCCATGTGGAGTTAACTAGCATGATCTAGTACTTTGGGTTTTTGTTGGGAAAGGTATGGAAACTTGATGGGGGGGGGAATGTGCTAGAACTAATGGCTCAAGGGAAGGGGTGGTTAGGAAATTTTTTCTGCCTATTGGAATGAAGTATTTACTTTTTCTATCTCCTTTGACTTATTTTGTAGAAGTTTCTACCATTTTGACCCTATTATTGGTAGGGGTAACTTTCTTGGAATCTCATGGAGGGCCACATCTAGTTATAACATACTTTTAATTTTATTAAAATTACTTTTGTAATATAGTATGAGATATTTTTTTTAATATATAAAGTAGATGCCAATACTTATTGAACTTTATATTGTACTTGTAATTTTTTATAATATTTTCTTAAAGGTTTAGCAATACAATCCTGAGTAAACATGTATTTTTATATTCCTTTATCATTAACCTTTCCTATAATATAAAGGTTCAATTTTATTTAGATTAATTTGTTTTTCATATGTACACATATATTAAGGTGTAGGGGGTTTTTTCTTCTTATCCCCTTTCCCTCTCTGATAGAAAATGAATGAAGGTGGCTTCTACGTAAAACTTGTGTGTTAATTTTGTTCATTTGGGCTTCATCATTCCCCAATCATAATCCATACTTGTGAAAATTGTTGTAAGGTAAATATTTTCATGTTTAAATCTCGTGACCTAGCAAACACAACAACTTTTCTATGGTGAAATCACATTTGTTCACATGGCCGCAGGATTTTGATGGTCCAAATGTTCCTTTCCTAATCTAATGGTGGTGATGAAGATGTGAGAGGTTAGGGTAACTATCACCCACCTTCGATTCTATTTTCCCATGCCATTGTCATTTTAGATCTTCAATGGAATGAGATCTAGAACATTGTTAAGCTTCATTGGATCTTTGCTTAGGTTTTTTTTTTTTTTTAAACTTTACTAGGTCGTATGTTATCTAATATTACTAGGAATACCTCTTATTGTAGCTTCTTCCTTTGAGGTCTTTACTACTTAGACTACTATAGGTAATATCCACATTTACATTTTGTTCCTTTCCTCTTTTAGGGTTATTTTTTTACTATCATATTTGTTCTAGTTTTTTAGCTTTTTTATAAGGAAAAATTGAAATTACCTCAAACAATAGTTCTTAGGGAAATTATAGAGTTTTCTCTTGAGATTACTGACTTACTCCAGGAGGGTTTTCACTCTATTTGTGGTCTTTGACTTTGTACATGGTTACTTAAACAATTTTAGTGTTTTTTCAAGAGATAGTAAAAAAATGGTTTCTTCATTTCTCTTGGCCTTCTCTTTTATTTTCCTTTTATGGCTTCATAGTATCATGATAGAACCCTACTCTAGTTTCTAGGCCCAATGCTTCCTCATGTTGCCACTTATAGGTGGCTACTTTCATAGTTCTTGCAAGAATTTTTTCTACTTTAATATGCCAAAACCCCAATGGTTTCTCCCTTTTCTATGTTTTTCAATTATTTTTTGTAAAAAATGATTCTAATCATTCTTCCAAAAAAGAGTACATTAGTAGTACAGCACATGTAGTCTCACCCTAACCAAGTTTGTTCACCACAACTATCAGGTTATGATAAAGAAACAAAGAACATCAAGAGACATAGTCCACAACTTGAGAGGCAAGAAGCACTAGTAAACAAATAAAACATGTAAAACACTTGTAACCATGGTAGTCATCAGAGGTGATGGAGGATGGGTTGTCCAGAGTTGATCCTAGAGGAGGAGGAGGATGGAAGGATCAATGAACATGGTCTTTGAAATGGTACATCCAAGACTACAACTTTTTTATTTTCTCAGATAACATGTTCTGGCCCCGCCAAACCACCAATACGCACTCTGAGGCATGGATCTCAAAATAGTGAATTTTGTTCAAAGTATCCATTAGCTCAACATGTTCCTCCTCCCTCACCCTCTCCTAGGTTTCCAGGCATTCAAGAACTGATTGAATCACATCCCAGAAATTCTCAACATAGCAGGTCTATCACTGCCCATGTCCTACATGACGAGTCATCCCTTGCCTCCTCGAACTGCCACGATGATTTGACCCACCACACTATTGGACTCGTAGTGTACAACCCCTACATATTGTTATTGAGCTACCCCAAATGCTACTAGCACAAACTTCAAAGTCACCCAACCAGAGTGGCCCACCCTGCCACCACCTCGATGATGAGGGATTTCCTTAACCGAGTGACCACCTCTATTACCTAGATCTATTAGGATGGGATGCCAATTCCAATAGTGAGAGACTCTTAGCATCAAGAGAGCTACCCAAACTAGGCTTAATTTTGGATGAGGAGCGGGCCAAACATGGAACAGGACACATGATGATCAGCCTAACACCGCAGTGATGAAAGGAGGTTGTCCAATAATGAGCTTTCTGAACACTAACTATCACTGAGGGGAAAAGCACCACCCCCATTAGAGTGACCATTACCAACCAATCTAAAATGAATGTAGAGGACCACAATTTTACCAGAACCACCTATAATTAAATGCCCCACACCTTGAGAAGAATCCACGCAAACCATACCACCTAGAAACTAGTGCATCTGCTCCAGAAACACTACCAATCCCAACAAGACCCTGAGAAAGAACCATTAGATGCTACATATCTAATTCCATTCTAGCACAAAGGAGATAACACCAGACCCCAGTAGGACCAACAAGCACCACCAAAATCAAACAACCACATCTTTTCCTACTCGCAAAAACCTTAAATTGAGAACCAAACTGGCAATTAACAAGAATGCATGTTATAACACCATTTACCACCCTTGGTATTTGTGATGCTTAGTTTATGGCCTAGGGCAACCCCTCCTTCCACAATTGGTCCAAATATTTTAAAAACACTGTTTTATTACCTGTATGCTACATTCCTTGGGATAAAAGCATGTACGCATGGGTTAGTCAATACCCAATCCCCGTATATGTGTTAAAACACTTCAAAAAAAAATTCCTTAATTTTGGGTGGAGTTCACGGATTTTACCTATTGATTACCTCCTAGTGCCCGTGGCCCAACTATTTCCCAACTAAAAAGCTAATTGGGAGAAGTATAAATAGACTTTTATGGAAAGGCCTTAAGGGGGAGAAGAGATAGAGTTATTATACTGAGATTATCCCTTACTGAGTCTGAAGTATCCCTGTGCTTCATGCACTTCCCCAAGTTTCAGGAAACCCTTGTTTCCTTGATTGTTGATATTCTCCCTCTTGCTTGAGATATCATGCTATTGGTTATGGAAGGAGGTTGGTGAAGACTGTGACTGGACGGATCTGGAGGATGGTTCCACTTAGAGCTGAAAGAAGAAGACTCAGGTGAAGTCTCTCCGTGTTATTTATAGCTTTCTACAATAAAAACAAGTGTTGTCTTGTTCTTGAGATTAATTGTGTTTATGCATCAGATAGTATTGTAATTCATATGTGAATGTTATTTTGATGTATAAGTAATCATTTGATTATATGATACAAAGTTAGTTTCATTAAAATGCTTTATCTATATGCTATTAGGTATGATCGAATTGGTTGATTTGCAGGTTCAAAGATCATTAGGAGTTGCAAAGGGTTTGAACCCTGCTCGAACTACACAAACGAAGGACATCCAGGTATGGTTGCTCTCACAAAGTTTGTTTATATAAGCATGTTGCCT
>Ga0068628_1000356_pt1 | contig 15276 bp, 13 predicted proteins | sample InSIn2gowninarea_FD_77431 | JGI IMG/M metagenome (GOLD analysis project Ga0068628, IMG submission 77431) | Clean room microbial communities from NASA Spacecraft Assembly Facility at Jet Propulsion Laboratory, Pasadena, California, USA -... ... | reverse complement strand
TCGAAGTCGCCGTAGAAAAAGTGGTCCCAGAACTTCCGTAACATGGGGTAATATAAGCCGGCAGCCCAGTCGAAGTTGGCGATGGCCTTGAGCTCCGGATCGTTTGCTCGCCAGTCAACAGTTTTCATGACGGATGCGTGCCACGAGTCAACGTCGCGGGTGGTAATGATAATCTTAGCTTCAGGGTATGCCTCGATGAGCTCCTTGGCAAAGGCCACCGCAGGCCAGTCACACACAGCCATACAATGACCCAGCAGAGCATCCCATTCTTTTCGACCAAAAGCACCTTTGCCTTCGTACTTGGCAGCAAACGCATCCATCCAACACAAGCAGTCAGGCGGGTTCTCGACACTGGCGTTCATCATGTGGTACGTGTCATCGTATCCCAGCTCCTTGAGAGCAGCTCGTAGTGATGCCGTGCCTGTTCGTCCTAGACCAAGTGCAAGCACCTTCATTGGTTTCGTTCTTGTACATTGTCGTCGGTCAATATCGGTTTGATATGGGGTGAATATATCGGTTGCAGGTCTAGGTGTGTAAGGGATTCCAGACGCCATGATGGCGGTCAACGAGGAATTCAGATGCTAGTATAGTGTGGTGTTGCCTTGCAGGTCTCTGGGTATGTGCAGAAAGTACAAGAACTGCAAACAGAAGAACAAACGTTTATGTTTAAGTCGGTGATAACGCTTGCAATTTGAAGGAAAGGGCAATGTGAACTAATATAGATCTGAGAAGGTACGATGATGAAAGGAGTACGCACATGTCCCGGTATACATGTAGCATACAGTATACCTACCCCATCGACAAACGCAATAATGCTCAGCCCATACCTTCCAAGGTTATGCGCACTAAATGCAACGCGCGTTCACCGAAGATGGACCACTTGCAATCTGGTGACAAAACACTAGAATTTGCCAATGCATGCAAGGCAGGTGCAAGACTTCATCCTACCCAACCGCCATAATGTTGAATGTGTAGTGGGTCGCAAGTTTCAAAGTCAGAATATGCCGCGGTTGCTGGCCGCAACCAGGACTACCGTACTTGTATCCTTACCGACCAATTTGTTTTATGGCCAAGGTTTGTGTCAGCTATGCACACAGTAAGGGATAAATGTTAAGCAATGGAAGTGTACTCCGTACATGTATTGGACAGGTGGATTCAGATGTAATGACAAAACCTCGTACTTGTTAAGGGATCCGCCAGTAGTAAACGTACTAGCGTTAAATGGCAGCATCATCATCTCCATCGTGTTGGCATAAGACTTGTAATAACACGAGCTGTGCATTTGTGTAGCGGTTATATCGACGACTGCACACCTCGGTAGAAAGCGCCGTGGTGGAGGACGGAGGTGGAAGGGGCCCTTTGACTGGCCAGCCGGCTTCTGTAGAGTCGTAGGGAAGAGCACAGTAGTACTGTACACGGCTGTCCTATGGTCGCCCTTTTTATGTTGAAGTCGTAATGACCACACCATCAATAGAGGAAAGAGAGAGATGAACGAGATTGTCCATTGTTAATAGTCTTGTAGGCAACAATGGCCGCTAGTCACACCATTTGGCCTGGAGCTGAGCTCATCTGCTCTTGGTTCAAATGATTGGTTGACAGAAAACACGTCCTGCGACAAGCCGTACAAGTTAGCACTTGCTTCATTGTAGTATCACGTGACCGGCACCCTTGATTTGTGATTCCAGCCCACTAGTGCTAGTCAGAGCACAAGTCAAGAGTTCCAGTCACGTGATTGTCCAACTACCAGTTCAACCAGACCTAGCCGGAGCCCCCCCTCCTAAGCTTGACGTTCCATGGCTTCATCCTCCATCACATTCTACGGAACAAATAAACCAGTCAAAACATAATGTCGTCCAAAATCACTGCAGTTCCTATCACCTTGGTTGGTCTAGGCTCTATTGGCATATCGTTTGCAGCTCTTTATCTCAAATATTCTCAAGCCTCGGTTAGTGTCTATGATCCGCGACCAGATCTGGAAGAGCATATCAGGTCCGTACTCCCTGTGTACCTGGATACTTCGGATGAAGCCTTCTCTATCGACACTCTTATCGCCAACAAAAGGCTGCATATTTGCTCGTCTCTCGAGGATGCTTGCAAGGACGCCGTTGTGGTACAAGAACAAGGCCCGGAAAATATCGCTTTCAAAAAGTCTATCTGGGCTAAGTTGATTGATATGATCCCGCCCACAGCGCATATGTGGAGCTCAACCTCAGGTATCTCTGCATCGAAACAGGTAGCAGACCTCCATGATAAGTCCCGCTTGATGGTAGTCCACCCGTTTAACCCACCACATATCATGCCCCTGCTTGAATTGGTTCCATCACCCCACACTAAGGACGAAGAGGTCGACTTCGCCAAGTCATTCTTTCATGCTCTTGCCTCAGGTCACCAGCCAGTTGTGATCAGAAAGGAGGTGTCCGGGTTCGTTGGCAATCGCCTTGGATGGGTCCTTCTTCGGGAAGCCTGTCATCTAGTTGCCGAAGGTGTCGTTTCTGTTGAGGACGTTGACACTATTGTTGAAGCTAGTCTTGGACCTCGCTGGGCTGTGACTGGTCCCTTCAAGTCTTACCACTATGGTGGTGGTACAAAGGGCTTAGGCGGTTTCTTTGATAATTTGTCCGCTTCAATCGAAGATGTGTGGGAAGATGCTGGCCAAGAGTCCTTTCGGGGATCGAAATTCCTTGCTGGTTCAAACGAAGCTGCAAACACTGCAGACTCCACGCCCAAGACGTCAACATGGGCTGACAAAGTGGTTGCTCAAACAAAGGAGGCATACGGTTTGCCTACTCCTGCAGACTTTGCGAAACGTGACCAAGCACTCAAACAAGTATTGCAGGCACGAGGAGTAAAGAGTGGTTGATTGTAGTCAAACACATGCTTGTCATGTTGTCACAAAGATGGTTCAACCTGCTTTCACAAAGACTTTCCGTTCCATCCATATATACCTGTTCAGTTCCGTGAGATCTGCTGTCTCTTCTCTGCTTCATGGTCGCCCAATCCTGAACACCATGTCCTCAAAAAAGGGGCTTCCAGTGGCAGCTGGAGTTGTTGGGAATGCCATATCAGTGCTGGAACTGCTTTGATGATAGTGGAGCTCGATATAGCAGCCCTTGAAAGATTTTGAGTTGGTTTCCTCGGTATCTATCTTGTTCACATTAGGTACGAGATCGTCCGCCCAGCAGACCGCTGGTTTTGGTATATATATACATCTCTCTGCTTTGCTCTTATCGGTGGAGAGTGTGGTGCGGCTTGGTTGTGATACAGTGTATTGCACACCATGGCCCTTCTCCTTCGCCCTCAATAGCCGTGGCAGGTATATTGCCCAATATTTGGCTGATGCGGTATGTATGAATATGGGAAAGAATGCAAAGCATCCAAGCAGGTAGTTGTCAGCAACCTTTGGTGGAAGCATGGCTTTCTCAATTGGCAGACAGTTCCAGTCTGGATACAATGGAGGCAGATCATCCAGGCAACAAGTCAACAGCTGGTTTGTCGGTCTCGAGTGAAAGTCGACCTTGGTTATCACCACAAGAACAATGACTGTAAACGAGCGACCAAACCTTCACGCTAATAACTACAAATTTACAGCCTTCACGAATCTTTACAGCAACACGACAAGCATCGATCACTGCACAACTATCACCAGTCGACCGATCCCAGACAAGGACAGTCGTAGTTAACAAAATGGCCGATCCTGCACGCAAATCATCCTCATACCGATCAAAGTTCGCCTCGACACTCCGATCTATCAAGGAACTTCCTTCCAGAGTAGTCATCAACTTTAGACAGCTAGCTAGCTCGATAAGACCTCCCATAGCAGCTCCAACAGCAGAGGAAATCGTTCCACAGCAAAGCCCACTGGTCAGCCTTCCTCAAGAGTTGCTCGACAATGTCAGTTCTCATATTGTTACCCCAACGCCCACGGCCCCTGAGTTACTGGATGATACTCCACAACCTCAGGAGATCGACCGCAGTTTCTTGTCGCTGAACAGAGGTTTAGCAGACACACACCTAGGAACACTTGCAAGAGAACAACTCTTCATCGAAGCAAGATTTCTCTGCTGTCTCCACAACGCAGATGCAGTGACACACGTGGAAACAAAGATGGAAGGCAGCTTTGCCAAATGTGAAGCGCCATCAGAAGACTTGTCAAGGCAGTTGTCTGGGTATGCGCCTTCGAAAATCAAGATCACTGCGAGATGTCAGCATAGTTGCCGAAATCCTGAACCAATGACAGTACAATTCCTCAGCAACCCGATGAGCAACTTTCTAATTGTACAAATGTTGGCTTCTCAATCCAAACATTTCCCCAGGGTCACCATATCATGCACGGCAGCCACCGTTAAAACCATGAACATGGTCATGGACATTCTGACACACTGTCAGTTTATGCTTCGAAACATGTTGTCATTCAGGATATCGTCAATGCACAGATACGGCGTCGACCACCCAATGGGTGCAGCCATCATATCAAGAAACATGACCACCACAGCATGTAGACAACCCAACGCCTGGAAAGACATCACATCCGTCATGAACTACCAGCAACGCACACTACAGACCCATTTCCTCGACCAAGGCATCCCAATCCACAAACTGTGCCTCGCAATAGCCGACACCCTCCGAATATCAACCCAGCAAATCCTATTCAAAGTCGAGCCCCAAGCCCTCCGATTCCTCGCCCACTTCCCCTCAGCCGAACGCACCGCAATCGAACTAGTCCGCAGCCGCCACCCGCACGCTCTAGACCTCTACCACCAACAACTCAAAGTCCTAGCCTTACTCTTCCAATCACTAGCAGAACACCTCCTCCGCCGCCCCAACCTCATAAAACCAGAGCACCACATCCTCATAACAAACCACAACATCGACCCAATCCTCTCGCTAGCACACAACCTCACCGTCCGAATCTCCCAAACCCTCGAACAACACCAATACCTAGCAAACACAGCTGAAATGTCAACATCCGCCTACGACCTAATGACCAGCCAAGCAATGCTAACCTACGCCCTCGCCCGCGCCAAAACAGCAATCTGCACGAAATGGGTCAGCAGACACCGCGGCTGGTTCGAATCAGTCCCGCCGCGCGCAGGCCAGTTTCACCAGTTAGCAACGCTGGAGGTGTATGTTCTGCGAATGAGACGGGCGATTCGCTGGGTTCTGGGTGTTGCGATGCGGCAGCCATTTTTGACGGAGAGGGCCGAGAAGTGGATTGATGAGTTTGTGCCGAGGTTTGTGCATTTGCAGGCTGAGATTGAGGATCGGAGGAGTAGGAGGTCGGATGTTGGGATTTTGGTGGAGCCTGTTATTACGGAGATGGGATGGAATGGGGTGGATTGGGTTGGATGGAGTGGGATGGGGCGGGAGTAATGGTGTGAAAGGGGTTGAAATGATGACTGGTGGTTTTTGCAAGGGATGTTGAGTTGCAGAGAGACTGAGAGAATGAGAGGCAGAGAGATGGAGAGACTGAGACTGAGGCTGAGAAAGCTGATACTCGAGTGGCTTGGCCCTGCTGGCAGTGGTCAGCTCAACTGAATGAGTTCATATACAGTGGTTCGTATACAGTACAACTGTTCATGCTCAATGCAAATGCTATGCTAAAATCACGTATTTTTGTCCAACGGGATGTACCACGACCAAGACGGAACGCCCTGCACTACGTCTAGAACTCAACCGTAGTAACCAAACCTATGCCATCCATGCTATGCTACACAATCCGTGAGTGAGTCAACAGTACCTACCCAACCACACCACCATCCGAACCCAACTCCAAGACCAGACAATCCAGCCCAGGTCAGCCCATTGACCGCCTACCGCCGTCCTCTAACAAGCCTCCCACTCCTCGACCGCTGCGATCCACCATCCTCCCCATCCCTTCCAGACCCTTGCGACGAAGACTTCTGGCTCTGAGCTCTCTTAACTACACCCCGCTTTGGCCGGCCAGGTAAATCGACCTCCTCCTTCTCCTTCTTGAGTGGAGGATCATTCTCATCATCATCCGAGGAGGTTAGTTCTGTCAACGGTGAATCAAGTGGCGAATCGAGACTAGCAGTATCGACAGCCTTCTTGACGTTCAATTTGAGTTTCAGGCTCTTCTTGTTTGATGAGGACGATCCTTCTTGCTTCAGAACTGGCGTTTTAGTTTTGGTTTTTGCTGGCGATATCGGGCCTTCAGCTTCGAGTTTCTTGAAAAGAAGATCTTCAACGACTTTCGCGCCTTCTTGCTCAGTTTTTGATAGACCGCCGGATGTATCTTTCTTGCCATTCTTGCTGTCTTGTTGTTCCTCGGCATTTGCCTCGGCTGCACCGGCTGGACCATCGAGTGCTTCACCCGCTACTTCTTGGTCGAGCTTCAACTTCACGAGACCCATGTCGTAGATCTGTTCTTCTACAGTTCCTTTTGTGATCAGTCGCCAGACCTCGACATCCTTCGTCTGTCCAATCCGATGAGCTCGGTTTTCTGCCTGGACATCATCTTGTGGATTGAAGCCCGAGTCGAAAACGATGACACGATTCGCGCTAGCTAGGTTGATGCCTGCGCCACCGGCTTTGGTGCTCAGCATGAAGACAGGGATATCGCTACCTTCGGCGTTGAATTCATCGATCAAGTCTTGACGTTCATCGACTTTGGTACTACCATCCAGACGCAGATATTTGATCTCCTGGCTTGTGAGTACTCTCTCGAGAATATCGAGAACCATCACAAATTGCGAGAAAACCAGAGTTCTATGTCCTTCCTTTTGGAACGTAGCGAGCAGTCTCAGTAACGCTTGGACCTTGCCTGAAACCTCCCATTTGTCATCGTCAAGCATGTAAGGGTTCAGTAGCTTGTGTTTCGAGCACAGAGCGTGAGTCTCGAAATCTGCATACTCTACCAACTCTTTCATGATGAACTCCGGATTCGACTGGCGGAACACATCAATTTTCGGACATGTCTTTGCGATTTTTTGCAGCGTCCTATCCTTGTAGAAGTAACGAAATAGGAGTGGATGAATGGCGGCTTGTCGTAACCGAACAAGAACGTTGGCACTTTCATCAGCTGGAACACGTTCACCACGCATCTTGCGATCACGCACATCCCATGCTTTGGCAATCCACTGACTGTATATTTCGTGCTGCTCAGGGGTCATGTCGCAATATTCAACTTTACGTTCCTTCTTAGGCAGGTCTTTCAATACTTGCCACTTCTTACGTCGTAATATAAACGGAGTAAGCATGCTTCGGGCTCGTTCAATCCGTTGTTTGCTGAGCAGCATCTGTCGACTGGAAGTGTCTTCGGTAATTGTATGAACCTGTTGTTTGAAAATTGCCTGAAGATCTTCTTCTTTCCGCTCAAAAATATCGGGCATGAGGAATTTGAGTAAACCCATCAACTCGTGGAGATTGTTTTGAAGAGGTGTGCCAGTCAATAAGAGTCGGAATTTGCTTCTGATTTTGGTGAGCTTCGAGGCCACGTCCGAGGTCGGGTTTTTCAGTTGATGACCCTCATCATAGACTGTGCAAGTGAAACCATAATTCTTGAGCCACCTTGAATCCTCTTTGGCTTTGGCAATAACGTACGTCGTCACAAGCACATTGACTTGTTGTGTGTCTCTATCTTCTTCATATTGCATTCGCATCATCTCTCTTTCGGGAATGCTACCGTAGTATGGCTTGACGATCAGACCAGGGGCGAACCGTTGGAATTCCTTGAGCCAGTTCTCCAGGGTTGCAGAAGGCACCACAATAAGATGCGGACCAGGTTCGCCAATCTCAGCTAGGTGAGCAATGAATGCAATTGTTTGTAAAGTCTTTCCCAGGCCCATGTCATCTGCCAGTATCGCGTTGAGCTCGTGCTTGAAGAGCAAGTATAGCCAATTAAGGCCTACCACTTGATAATCTTTCATCTTCACACCTTCCTCCAAGCTTGCTGGTTGCGGAATAAAGCCCTTCTTCACTTTAACGTCGCCATCATCACTAACAGGTGTGCCGATACCCGAATCATGGCTGCCGTTGGAGCGCTGGGAGTTGTTGGCCATTTGCTGTATATTCGTGAAGTCAAGCCCAGTACTGCCAGGTTGCGATTTCCCATGAACATCGACGCCCCACTGACTCATGCTCCGAGCGACAGGTTTGGCCATGTCTTCACATTCTTTGACGATCTGGTCTACAGCTCCGTAGGCTCTTGTCATTTCGTACGCTTTGTCCCAGACTTTTTCTCCAATTGGCATCGCAGCCCTCGACTTGCCTTTCTTATTCGGATTCTCTATATTCTGAATGGCTAGCACATTCTTGAATGGTCGACTAGAAAGCACATGCTCAGCAACATCTTTAGCAACACCAGTAATATCGCTTAGATCAGAAGCACTGCACTCATTAAAGAACTTGAAAACTCGACTTTGCAAAGATCTGTCTTCGTAACCCGAATGCACACCAGAGTCTGCATCGCCATCTGATTCATCTTGAATGACTATGGCTTTTCTGTCACGTTCAGTTTTGGTGGTTGGAGAAGGGCTGCGATTTCTTCGACCTCTCATAAGGGTGCGCTTTTTGGCAGCCGGCTCTTGTGGGGGTGGTGTATCGAAGACATTGAGAATATTTTTCTGGGGAGCAGGTGCAATATCAGCCCATTTCTTTGCAATCGAAACGGCAGGCTTTTTAGCAGGTTGTGAGGCTTGAGTACTTAGTGGCATAGAATCTTTCTGCTTCTTCATGGCAGGCGTTGGCATCAGCTCGTCTTCGGATCCTGTCAAGTCCAGTACTTGAGGTCTCTGTGTATCCCGCTTCTCACTCATGAGCAGGAGATAATCAGCAGCATCGTCGTATTGACCATTCTTCAGTACAAGAGCACTCCAACATTCAGCCACACTATGGTTTGGCAGCGTTGCATTAAGCCTGGCGGTTTGCCTTCGCCGATTAGGATCCGTAATATCGTTCAGTTCTTTTGGCTCCCATGATTGAGTTTGCCCCTGAGGTCTATCCACCGGCATGGCTCTTGACGGACCGTTTTGTCGTGGCTTCTTTATGACACCCCCATATGAGGTGGCCATAGTATCAGCCGACCGCTTGACAGCCAGTGAGCGTTGAGGTTCATAAAATGATTGATTGATTATATCGGTGAAGCTGTTCGGGGCAGCTGGCAGTCTTGGTTGAAAGCCGTTCGATTGCTCGTGTTGTCTCTGTTCTTGTATCTCCTTCAGGTTCTTCTGAAACTGAACAGGATTAACCTGCCCCTGCTGCACAGGCTGAACAGATTGTGCTACCGGTCTCGGTGTAGGGTTCAAACGTTCCTGCTCTCGCTGTTCCCGAATTGCTTTGAGGTTTTTCTCAAACTGCACCGGGTCAGCCTGCCCTTGTTTCACAGGTCTCAACGGTTCCGACTGCGGCTTGCGCTCGAAGGTCTTGCGCTTGATGTTGTGTCTCTCGCGCTCTTCCCGATCACTCTCGCTCGACTCGTCGTCCAAGGCTGGCCAAGCTCCGGCTTTTGGCTTTTCGACAGGAGGAATTGGACGTCTAAATGCTGTACCAGGTGGTGCCATAGCATTGGCTAGGATGCCGGTCGGCCTTCGGGCCACTGGCGCAGCCATTGGTGAAGAAGCAGCAACCTGGATAACCGGTATTACTGGTGGCGGAGAGGATATGTCTGTCACTGGCGAACGTTCGACAAGGTGTGCGGCTTGTATAATATGCTGATTTGGTGATTCGGGTCGTTGAGAGGGTGATAAAACATACTGGGATTGTCCTATGGGCTGCAATGTGTCACTGTCCAGATCTGGCGAGTTTCTTATTCTTGTCAGAGGTTGTGTAGGAACTGTCGAGTGCAGAATTGGTAGCGTTTCTATAGTTTCGTAGCCAGTGGGTCTTCGGCTCGCTGGAAACAATTCATCCTCTGACTGCGCAGATAAAATCGGGGACGAGTCCATCTTTTATGTGCTTATTGCGCTGCTAAATGAGTGAGAAGGTGCGCTGTAACATGTGAGATCGACATGAGAGAAAGGTATACGCATGAACATGAGAGGGTGGTGGAAGTTTATGTAAGCGCAGTAAAGTGCAGAGAGTGAAGGTATGAGAGATCTCAGTTAGCACGTTCACTACACTGAGTGCCCCCCTCGACAAACAAAACTTTGTCGAAGCCCCAACTCGTTCGACGCGTAAATTGCTGAGCGCGTCAGCCAAGGTGGTCTTCGGTCTCTCATAGAAACCAAACACGCTTTAACACTCCGTACATCTTTACAACAAGCCTCATGTTCCGGAGTCCAGCAGTCCACAGTACGAATAGCTTGCACTGTCCCAGTTCTACTGGCGCCGATGATTTCGTACAGACCGTGTAAACTCTGCCATGACCACTACGAAATCTTGTACCTTACACGCGACTGCGCACTCTCACGTTGCTAGGGTGACACGATACGATACGTTAATCTTGCGGAGCACAACCCCCTTGTCACAATTGAACAAATTATTGCGATAAAACAAAAATTGTCAATATGTTCGTGCTTGTTGTAGATCGTCGAAGCTTGGTTCTCTGTACCAACCTATGTACATAGGTAAGGTAGATAGTTGTAAACTTTGTACAGTATTGAGTGAAGGAACAACGCCAAGCCATGGCGGAGCGGATTGTTGCTTCGTTTTTATTCATTCAGTGACTATCACAACGGCCGTCATATCCATATGGTCGTTGTTTTCGAACCAACATCGAAACGAATTTGAACCTTCGGCACATTCGAACACCAGATTATAGTATTCAAGATACGAACCACGAGAACTACTGTCTTGCAGCCTCTTACTTTCGTCCTACAGGTACACATAATTAGGCAGCACAATTATTCCACTCTGCCGTTGGAACCATCATCCTACCTTGACTCTTCCACAAAACAGACAAAAGTTATAGTTGTTCCTCACTTTGCGCCATACAACTATTTGTCTGTGCAGAAACCAAACACAAACCACAATTTCTTGGTTTCGACTACTAGCTAGCGATCCTCATTCAATCTTAACTACTGCTCCAAAACCCGAAGACTTCGACCTCCAGCCTCGAACCAGCCGTGTCAAAAGTTGAAGCTCAACTACTTGACTTCAACCAACCAAACTTGTAAACACAACCGAGATAGCCACTCGTGCAAGCCTTCCAGCCATACCACATATCCTCGACTCAGCCCAAGTTCACACAATCTCAGCAACCCCTACCCCAAACCACCATCCCTCACCACTCAACCCATCCACCAGAATCTCACAATGTCAACTCTTCAACAACGCCGCCCCGGCGCCCCTCCCACAACCTCACCTACCGAAAAATCCATCCAACCCAACCCCGGACCAAGCGACACAACCCCCCTCGTCTCCTCCACCGTCCTCCGCACCCTGCTTGTCTTCACATTCCTCATGGTCTCCGCCCCAATAGGAAGCTACTTCCTCACCGTCAACACCATTTTCCGCGGCAACGCGACGTTCGCCGGTGGATTCGCGGCGTTGGTGGCGAACGTCGTGCTGATAGGGTATATTGTCGTTGCGTGGAGGGAGGACGCTGATGAGAGTAGTAATGGTAACGGTGCGAAAAGTGTTGTTGGAACGGGTGTGCGTGGGCCGGTGGCGGAGGGGAAGAAGGAGATGTAGGAACTCCCATCCCTCTAACCAAGGAGACGTACTCGACAACTCCAGCTCTAGCTCCATTTTCAACTCTACGTCCCTCTTCCCCCAATCCTGGCGAATAAGACGGACTTAAATACCTAGCTGCAGAAAACACACAACACGTCCTCGATACTGAACGCACAACCGTTAGCGATCTACAGACAGACTCCAGCCTGATCACCTCAATACGGTATAAAACCTCGTCCAAACAACATGCAGCATACAATATACATCCTTATGCTGAAAGTCAACTCAACTCCATCAGTCATTTATCACCAGGGTATACCGCCAAGATATTCGGTGTCAGAGCACGGTTGTCTTCATTCCACATGCGGCAATCGCAACGTCACAATCGAACACGATGTACGAAGTTCAGCAGCAGGGTTTGCGGAGTATGTTCTATGCGCAATATTGTTGGTAGTCGGATTCTGTACTTATGACAGTGTGAACTGAGCCAAATTTCTCGCGGCATAAATGATCGATTCATTAAATTATTAAGCACTATGTTGAATACTAAGAACCAACCCCACCCATGCTCATAGTAATGGCCTCATCATAGTCGTTCAGCGCCTGGATTTTTAGAAGAATGGGGAGACCTAGCCTTGGGGCTCGCCTCCTCGTATCTTCGTCTCATACACCCGCCTCGTAGGAAGGAGTTGGCTCAAACTGCAGCTCGCTGCCTTGATATCTTTGCCAAACGTCGTGACCCGGAGAAAGTTCGAATCCCAATGCTAAAACTCCATACAATGCTTTTCCGCCAACAATCTGACATCAGATCTCATATCAAGACTAGTTTGGCTAAAACCAAGAAACACGTCCAGCGAACATCGAAACTGCCACTGTGATAGTGTACATACACTCGCCAGCTCGGCACAACGTCGAAGTTGATGATCTTCTCGCCGTTGGTGGCTTGCAGGACCCCAAATGCCACTCCTGGATGAGCTTATAATTGTGTCCGACCATCAACAATGTAGAACGATACGAGATTAGGTTCCTGCAAAGGCCACTTCTTCGATTATGAGCGCTTCGAAAACGTCCTCTTGATCCAACTCTGTCTCTTCTCGGGTTTCGAGTTAACATTCGAGCCCGCTGACCAGCCGCTTTCTGCGGGCGGCTCGCCGTTAACAGACGAGAATTTGATGAGCTGCTTCGGTGGTGGTGCGGGCCTACTGTTAAACTCGTGACCATACTCATCGGTCGCGTAACCGTTCGCATATCCATTTGTATGACCATTCATGTAGCCATTCATCCGACCATTATTCATGGCTGAGGGGGGATATGGGTTCCGCATCTGCCCATTTTGGCGGTGAGAGTTCGCTGCATAATCTTCGGGCTTTCTTACATTAGCTTGATGCAGTTGATCGAAAGAACTATTTTGTGAGCTAGGATTGGTCGATTTCGACATTTCATCAGATCCGGAAGTCATTGTATCATACGATTGTTGGTGCGAGTGCATTGAGGTTGGTGAATCTTGATTCGAATGGTAGGGCGCTGATGGGTACCGCATATGTCTTGGTGGGGGAGCACCTTGTTGGTATTGTTGCGGACCTTCTTCTGCAAAATTGTCGGGACGGTAATTGTATGAACTCGATCTGTAGTAACCACCTTGACCAGATCGCGTAGGTGGTGCACGGCCGTTTGGAGAGTATGGACTGCTCGGGGTGCCGTAGTAACTGCTGCGTCGGTTTGCGCCATCGTAGCCAACTGTCGAAGCTGATGCGGTTAGCATGTTATTGCAAAGGTGGACATACCCACTTACCAGGTCTCTGATAGGAGGTTCGTCTGCTTGTAGTGCCTTCAGCAGCAGCATTAAAGGAGCGTATTGTGTCTAGTGGTCTTTCCATCCGATTGCGAGTGGGATTGGATCTGTCCGGGTCGACTACCAGAATATTAGTCCAGGCCCAAACAGTCAGCCTATGCTCCAGCTTACCTATCACACCTCCTTCTTGGTCTTTGTGAACCATATTCCTCAGATTGGCAAGATTCGAATCCTCGAGAGCAACAGCAGCTATACCGAAAGTCAGCATACGATAGACTTGATTTTGATGGAATATTTACCTGGCTGCGCTTCCTGTAGGGCGCGGGTAGGATCTGATTTGCCTTCAAGCCGTCTCTTATCTTGCGGAGTTTCAGTCAAATCGAGTTTGTTGTGTTTCGAACCAGAACTTTTATGGGATATGACAGAGGCATGGCTCAAAGCAGAGAAGGCCCTAGGTCTCTCTGGTCGCGTCCTCTGAGGTGTGATGGGAGAAGAATGGTTGTCCATGTTGAAACGGTAGTAGCGACTGTAAAATTTTGGGACTGAGGAAGGTCGAGTGCACCGTTTTTACAGTACAGCGCAGTTGCAGTTGCAATTTCCTGATCGATGCTAACGTTGAAGAAGATGTTGCAAAGATTATCGGTACTCTTGCACCTATTGTCAACGAGCGGCAGTGGCTTCGCAGTTGTGTGGCGGGATGACTTCTGACAGGTGGTGGCAGGACGAACCGGATATCAGAATCGTTTACACCCGCAAGACTTGGGTCCAAAAAAACAGGGAATGTGAAACCCCACTGGTGAAACAAAGTATGTCTAAGAAACAAGCAATTGACTAGTCAATCATACACTCAAACAATGTATAAAGATGAACGAAAGTGATTATGTGAAGCAAAAGAAAGACTGTGAAGGTGGTGGAGGGTATTCAGTGATACCCGACTCGACGATAATGATGGAGCCGCGCGTTGAGGCTGGTGGGACAATCGGCGTCTGCCTCGGAGCACCTGTTTCCGTACAGCTGGAAGGATAAAGGTAGTGATGTTCAAAGCTACAGTTGTCTTGCGTGGAAGACAACGCTTACGTTCTAATTTTTATGGAGCAAGCGAAGAGCTACTGTACTTGCAAGACAAACTTGATTCTAAAAAGCTGACCGCAACCACTGCCTCGTAACCCGCTTTTCCACGCCCAACAGAACGCGCGATGATATTATGCCGGATCTGGAAAAAGCTTAGATGAAACTACTGCGGAGTTGCCAAACCTGACCACTCAGTGCCTTTGTGCTGGACGGAATCTTTCGAGGCATCAACGAGGCGAACGGGGTGACGCCATTGGTCGTATAGCCACAAACCCCTACAGTCTTTAAACCCTTTCCCAACCAGTCGAAGATATTCCTTCTACTACGCCGTATCTCAACGGATCCTTGACGCGCAACTCTCGGCCTGCTTGCACTTATTCTATACCCACAAACCGCCGTGAAATTCTTCTGCTCCATTTGCTCAAGGTCCACCAGTAGGTGGTTCTGGACAACGCGGTGCTCGTTCTAAGGTAAGTATCCAGGACCCTGGACAAGCTCGCCATTTATGCCTGCATTGTAGATATTCAAAAGCGTGTCACAGCAGCAGCAGCAGCACCACAAAATATAGCCTTTTGCGGACTTTCATGTCTCGGCACATGTCTGCATGTTTTGCGCTTATGCTTTTAATATACTGCACTGTACTGTAGGCATTATTGGCCGAACCTCCGACATTTCGCACTTGGCAGACGACCTTCACTCGTCGTTCCTGGATCGTTAATTCTCCGTCTTCCTCCACACTTGTTATTGACCTTTGGTCCATGAAGCTGATCGACCTGTAGGAATAGAGCTAGCTCCCTTGTTGCATCATCACTTCTCAGGCCACAACCTTCCCTGTTAGCCTT
>Ga0068628_1000355_pt1 | contig 15281 bp, 9 predicted proteins | sample InSIn2gowninarea_FD_77431 | JGI IMG/M metagenome (GOLD analysis project Ga0068628, IMG submission 77431) | Clean room microbial communities from NASA Spacecraft Assembly Facility at Jet Propulsion Laboratory, Pasadena, California, USA -... ... | reverse complement strand
TTAACTTTAAGCTCTGCTAGTTCCTGCAAGTAATTCCAATCAATTTTTGCTTCCCATAATGGTTTTAAAGGCAAATCTGGTAAATTATCGCCTATTTGGTACAAGCAACTTTTTTGACTGCTAGAGCCTGCATTTAATACTAATATTTTCATATTTTTTTTAGCTTAAAACTCCTGCCTGTACCGACACTAGAGTATTGAGGTTGACAATTTTTTGCATCTGCCTTCAGAAGTTGCTTACTAGACCTTTTAAAATAGTTATAGTTATTAACATATATAAACCCTTACCCTAATACTTGACTTCGCGTTTTCAGATGACCTAGTTATTTGTATTTAGCCTTTGCCAAAAAGGTTTGCAACGCATTTGTTGGGCGGCGGACTATTACCCCGCCAATCTTTGCCAGAAAGCAGAGTGTTAGAGCTAGTAGAGGGAGGTATCTATTCCTTCAGAGGCGGTTATGGCGGTGAATTTTGCCCGAACTTCTACTTCAATTCAATGTTTGCAGCAAGTCTTTGCGAGTATCGACGCTGAAAGTTGTCCGCATCACTTCAACTTTCATATGCACACGGTATATTCTGATGGCAAATTCCAGCCAGAAGAATTAATAGATCGCGCTATTTCTATTGGTTTGCAGGGGTTAGCGATTACCGATCACCATACAATTCTAGGCTATAAAACAGCGCAACGCTATTTAGAAGATTGGAAATGGAGTCACCCCCAAACCGAAAAACCCGCGCCGCAGCTTTGGAGTGGAGTAGAAATTAATGCCCGTCTGCTAAATATTGAAGTACATATTCTTGGCTACGGTTTTGAACCATCGCATCCTAGCTTGCAGCCTTATTTGCAAAGAAGCGCTGCTAAAGGAGATAGCTATCAGGCGGCTAATGTTATTGCTTCTATCCACCAAGCTGGAGGGCTTGCAGTCCTGGCTCATCCAGCGCGTTATAAAAAATCTCACTTCGATTTGATCCCGGCGGCGGCCCAATTAGGGATCGACGGGGTAGAAACTTACTATGCTTACAATAACCCTAATCCCTGGAAACCTAGCCCCACTGAAACGCAACAAGTGCAAAACCTAGCTGCTATTCATGGCTTGTTAAGTTCTTGCGGTACAGATACTCACGGACGCAACTTACTTCAACGCCTTTAATAAGTTTGGAGTCATCAAAAAAAATTTACCTTCTCATTTCTGAGAAGGTAGTGTAAAGCAATATTAAAATAATAAGAGTCCTTCAGTCCTAAAAAGAAGCCATGATCGTAATAATACTGACGCTTGTTAAAGCAACAGCAACGCCCATAGCTATTGTTGAGCCTAAGTTATTGGATTTTTGTGTAAGTTTCATAATGGCTTTTAGGTAAATTTACTGATGGTATTAAATTTATCAGATTGCTTGCAACTCTACACATAAAAGTCTAAAAACTTTAATATAGTTAAAATTCCTTAACATATAGGTGGGTGTACGCTCAACTAATGATAAAAAAAGACGCGCGATCGCACGTCTCAAACAAAGTATCAAAAACTTGCTTTTAAATCCATTTACCGCCTCTAAAGCGCCATCGAGGGAATAGTATTCGCATTACTGCCCAAGATAAAAAGTAAGCTACTAGAGAAACCGCCGTATAGTGAACGATAAACCATCCCAGGTTAAATACATCGCGATCTATAAAGGGTAAGCCCACAAACTTAAGTAGCAACCCTAAAACAATGCCCTCTGCAATGCAAGCAAAAAACTGAAACGCACCGGGCCAATCGTGATCCCACAAATACTGCTGCAAATAGTTATACAGAATGTCCCACAACAAGCCTAAAACCCCTACCCAAAAAATTACCCAAAAGAAAATCGGGTGAAAGTTACCGTCGGGAGTAGGGCCAATAAGACCCAAAGCAAAAGGTAAGCTAACAATTATGCCAATGGTGGCAAGCAGAAATATCCGAGTTTGCCAACGTCCAAATAAAATAGGTGTCATGGTGTTTGATTAGTTGCCCACTTAATCCATTGAATGAAAGAACCCAAACCATTGAGGCGACGAGCTTTTGGAGCGCGATTTCTAGCTAAACCGTCCGCCGCACACTGGGCCGCGTACTGCAACCCTAAAAATGTATCTACGGGAGCGTAAGGGCCGCCAAGAGTCATTACCCCAGCGCAATACATCCGAGCGCGATCGTTTCGCATCTCTACAACTTCAAAGTCATTAGCAACGTGTAGCCGTCCTAGAGGGTTGAGCGGTAAGTTGTAATGAGTAACCAAATCGTTGAGAAAAGGACTTTCTGAAGGCTTGGCATCAAGTCCTGTAGAGTCGATAATAAAGTCAGCATTGAGCTTGCTTTCGCCCTTGATATTGCTGCTTTCTAAATAAGTAACCAAACGGCCTTTATCGTCTTGCTCAACTCGGTCTACTTTGCCAAAAACAATGGTGTACCAACCCTCTTGCAGTCCGGTACTAACAATCTTTTTCCAGTCCGAGCGATCGGCGGTAGTAGTACCGCCCCAATCGGTGAGCAAACGCTGGCGTTCGACGGGGCTACCTTCTTCTAGGCGTTTCTTCATATCACCCCCCCACGTACCTTTGGGCCAGTTGTAGGGCTGAAATTCCCACTGATTGTCGGTTTTGCGCTGGGCGACTCCGAATTTGTTACCTTCGGGTTTGGGCGATCGCATTAAGTGCAAAACTGTAATATTGGGGTTTTGGCGGCGAATTTCTGATATGCGCTGAATAATTCGGGACGCTACAATGCCTCTACCTCGAACAATTACACTTCCACCCTTGGTAGTTAATTGCTTGTAGACGTGTTCGTGTTCTTCGTAAGCATTGATTACAGATTTAAAATCGCGGTATTTTTCCCGGTAAGCCTGCAAGTCTGGTAAAAACTTAATTGCTGGATAACCCGGAGCCATGTGGATGTAGCGAGTGATTAAAAAACGATGATCTTGGCGATCGCCCATAGTGCGAGAATAAGCGATAACATAGCGACCATCTTCGGTTTTGCGAATTGCCCGGAAACGACCGTAACGCAGCATTTTGTCCCAGCCAATTCTTGCCGCTTCCCGGTCTACCGAAGCAAATACATTACCGGACTTTGGCGTATAAGTATCTGCCAATACGGGTTCGGAAAATACTTGCCACAAGTGCTTAATTGAGGAACCAACTTGTCCTCTAAAAAACTCCTTGAAAGACTCTCGCCAAGCATATCCAGGCCAGCCCCAAATATTGTCTGGGCAGGAGTCAGAACCCGATCGCAGCCGCTCGTGAGAGGGAATTTGCGAATTTTGGCATAAACGCTGATAGCGACCGTAGGGCTTCTTCTCAATCCCTAAAATCACAATTTGATCGGCTTTTACTCCAAAGCAGCGCATCGTATCGGCCCAAGTAAAGCTACCCATTCCCGCGCCTAAGCTTACATAGTCGCTTTCTTCAATAGGTAAACCTGCGGCATTAATATCGGCAATAGATACTTTTTCGGTCGCAAAACAAGCTGGAGGAAAATTACTACCAGGCGTATTAATTTCTTGAGGAATATTAGCTTGCGCTTCCAAAATGTTTGTTTCTGGATTGAAGACAATGGTGGAAGAAGGAACTACAAATTCCGTTGCCGAGGGATCGCCAAGGATTACTTCTGTCGCTTCAACATTATTTACCATCGACTCGATAGTAACGGTAATTTCGTAAGCGCCTAGTTTTATCGTATCGCCACTATTTAAGGGGCGGCTCGATTGCGTTATGCGATCGCCATTTATCAGCGTACCGTTGGCGCTGCGATCCTCTATGGTCAGTTGCCCATTATTGGACGTAATTAAAGCATGAAAGCGCGAAACTTGCTTGCTGGCAAGAATAATCGGCGAAACTGGCTCATCGTTAATTGTCGGAGGAATTTGACTTGCTTCTCTACCAAAAGCTATAGGTGCAGATAAAAGTGGCTCAAATAACTCCCCGGAAGTGGGGTCTTCCCAGCTTAATTGAATTTCCATAAGGGTGTGTTATGTATTGGTGCAAAGATAAAACTACGGTTTTTCGTCGGGAAAATATACGGCGGTTGGCGCTGAGGCTAAAGAAGTTCCGCACCACTGGCACACTAACGACAAACTTGCTTGGGGGGAAACATGACCGCAGACATGACACTTTAATCCGTGTGCGGGCGCATCTTCTGGAGCATCGGAAGTCACCTTCGCCGTCAGCGTCATTTTACCTAGTTGAATAGTGGTTCGATGTTTAAGGGCAGTGTCTTCTGCGACAACTTTTTGACCGTTTACCCAAGCAGGGTTTGGCTTGTCTCTATTTTTAGTAAGGTTCCGTAAATAAAAAGTATGCTTTGCTACATCAAAAAATATTTCTACGTGCAAGCCAGAGACAGTTTTTGCTGGATCTTTGACAATAACATCGCACTGACTTTCATCTCTGCCAATGCGGATTGGCGGCTCGTTTGGTTTGTCAAAAGAAAAGGCCTGAGAACGGTTGCGCCCTCCTTCTACCCATTCCAAAGCTATCTTGTGCATAATGTGGGATGCTCCCAAAAGTGTTTTTATCTAGATGAGTAAAGTGATTGATTATTCGTTATTTAAGTTATTCAACTAGCTCGGCGGCAATTCCTGAAATAGAACAAAAATTGCGATCGCATTTTGCGCTACGCACAATCTTCTTGCTTGAAAAATAGTAATTGTTGATTTTTTTGCCCAATTTACTCAAATCCTCAAGGTCTACAAACTTAAGCGAACTACAACCTATAGAATAAAAATATACTGCTATCTAGTTGAATAAATCTTGAGGAAATGTTAAGGATTTTGGTAATACTTAGGAAAAGTAGATTTTAATGTTCTTCATCGCTGCTACCAAGAGTTGCCAACCATCGTCAAACCAGACCAAAATTAACGGTTTAGAAGAAGTAACCCTTTCGCAGATTCTCAGCCTTGCAGGGGAAGGTTTTTAACCGGAAACTGAATTGATGCTAGATTAAATACCGATAAATCTGAGTCCTCCCATGTCCGCTATTGCTTTTAGGTTGAGAAATGTGAAGACTCGCCACAGTGGTTTTTGCTCTAGCATTCACGGGGTTAAACCGATCTAACCTAAGTTTGGTCTTCAATCCCTTCTCTACGCACTTAGTATCAAATTTCTACGTGGGAATTATTGAATTCCAATTGACAAATTTAATTGAGACGCAAGCGATCGCTCCATCATGAATCTAAAAATTGTCCACAGATGTTGCTGGCTGTAGAATGTAACAAAGCGGGTCTAAAACTGCTACGGTTTGCTTTGTTCGTTGATGCGGGTGCAGGGTGGAAGGTAACGGCTGACCCGAATCCTCATTTGTTGGTCAATCAAAGGTTTTTGTAAGATGCAGAGGTGGGGTTGATTTAAAACCATCACCAAAACTGAATTTAAGGCTAAATTACGCGCTGCTATTTATTAACTTAAGAAGTCGCGGGAACAATTTTCAGCATAACGGCTTCTATTTTAGTGCTAACTACTGATTGGTAGAAGTCAAAACTTGCGCTTTTTGAGCCTCTCTTGACAACTTTCAGTTAAACAGCAAGCAAATAATGTTTGATTAAATCTATGAACCTATCCCAGTAATAAAATTCTGTTAATCCAAATGTGAATTGTTGCAAGGGAAATAAAAGCATTGAAACAGGCAGAAATTCTTTCCCACCGAACAACAAGCCTACGGTATTTCCTTTGAAACCATGCAAAGCAGCGCTCTTGTTGAAAACGTGGAACTGATATCTTAATTGGTCTACCTCGATTTTTCCTTGTTTTCGCTCGTTCGTTTTGGTAACTGTGGTCTAATATCACGTTTACGTAAAGCTCTGTGGGGGAAGCTTCCCCCACAGAGCTTTACGTAAAGTCGCTCTTAGTTCCTTGGAATCATAACCTTTATCCGCCGCCAGCACCTTAACTCGTTTGCGGGGTCTACCAGGTTGATTATTTTTGACTGGCGTTACTGTCAATTAGCGGCATCACTTGTTCTCGTTCACTATCATTGGCTGCGGTGGTGCTATGGGACAAAGGCATACCATTACCATCAGTCAAGGTATGAATCAAAATCCCTTTGCCCTTATAACCATAAGCAACATCCTCACCACCCCCTTTGCCAGGGGGAAAAAGACCCGTCCACCGCGCCGTAGTTCCAGTTAATTAATCCTTTCTCTGAGGCGATTCCTAAGATACGTGCTTGTAATCGTTCTAACGTTCCATCTGTTTGCCAACGCAAGAGCCATCTGTGCGCTGAACTTTTTGATGCCCAGATTTCTCCTCTAGGGACATCACACCAACGACATCCTGTAATCAATACATACATCAAGGTGTTAAGTACATGACGGAAAGGCCCATGGGGCATTCCCCTTCCCCGCTTTTCTCCAACCTCTGTCATCACATCCTCAAACAACTTCCATTCTAAATCACTCAATCCCTCAAATCTTCCAGCCATTTTTCGTGTAGCTTAATCAATCTGAGTAATACATTATCACATTCTTGACCTTAGTGGGATAGGTTCATTGTTTGTCCGAAATTTGCGAGAACAACAATGTTTAATTTAATATCACCCTCTTGACGAAACTAAATTCTAAGTTTCGGTAGAAGATATAATAAAAGCAAGGTAAGACTTAATACAATCTTCTCTAATAATCATTACTGATAAATTGAATAAAACTAGAAAAATAATAAGAGGCGACTTCTCGTGAAACGCAATCCTTGGTTGAAATACTTACCTGCAATTTTAGCAACAACTTGTTTAATGCCCGTAGTGCCAACAATGGCGGTTCCCCAATTGCCGACGGCAATTGCTCAGTCCACTACATCGCAATACAACAAGTATATGCGGCAAGGTTACTCAGCGACCGCTAAAAGAAATTATCGTAATGCCTTACTTAGTTTTAGGCGAGCTTTAAGCGTTCGTCCTGGCGATCCCTATGCCACTGCTGCCATTAATAATGTGAGTAAGTACGCTCGTCGCGGTACATCAAAAAATATCTTCATCGCTTCAAACCGAGGCGCACCAGGGACAAGACAAGGCGGGGCGACTAGAGGAGGGTGTTCAAGTAGCGATCGCACTTTAACAGCATTGGTTCCCGCCAATAATTTAGGCATGACCACAACCCAGTATCCGGTAATTTTCTTCTACGTACCGCAAACTTCTGCCGAAACCCTAGAACTATCGCTACTAGATGAAAACGATAACGAGATTTATCAAAAGAACCTTACACCAAATAAAAGCGGTGGTATAGCTAGTATAAATTTTTCTACTTTGCCTGGCTTACAACCTTTGCAAGTGGGTAAAAGTTACCACTGGTATTTATCGATCGTATGTAACACTCAAGACCGTTCCGCAGATATATTTGTCGATGGTTGGGTGCAAAGAATCAAACTTGATCCCGCCTTACAAAGCGAGTTGCAACAAGTATCGTTGAGCGATCGCGCCTCACTATATGCTGTTAATGATATTTGGTATGATAGCCTCGCCGCGCTATTTGAAATCCGCAAATCTAGTCCAAATAATTCCGCTTTAGTCAACCAATGGGCAGATTTATTAGATTCGGTGGGACTAGATCAAATTGCCAGAGAACCTTTGGTTTCTTGTTGTACGGCAACTAACTAAAACTCTCCTCATCCCCCAATCCCTTTGACGATGGAAAAACTTAGTTGTAAACATCCCTCTGTCAGACTTGAGAGAGGGATGTTTGCAGCAGCAATTAATCAGCCATTGCTATTTTATAGGTTTCACTGAGGCAACTTTTGCTTAATAGATACCCAAATAGTGGGTATGGCAAGATATAAAGCGAACGAAAAGCCGCGTTAGTTCTAGATTGGGATTCAAGTTATTTCCCAGAGCAAAAAACATTCCTAGGCTAAGAAACTATAAATAACATTGATAACTGTCAAATTAAAGAGTGATTAAAGACAATATTGTAGCTGCTATAGAGTTGATTGCAAATAGCTTCAGGCGTTGCTGCATACCTTCATCTCAACTGAGGAAGTTACATTCGTGCAAATATTTTTTGCAACCAAACCTTTTTGAAGTTACAGCCAGTGGTTGAAAAAGTATAAATATCATAACAATACCTTAGAAATCCTACTACTACAGCTATAACCGAGGGATAAAAAATTATGTCAAACTGGCAGTAAAGAACTTTTATGCCTAACCTACTAGCGGTAAGCATATTTTTTGTAAGTGATGTGCTTTGAGTAGATGAAAGATAGCCAACAATTTAGTTCTGGAGAAAATGCGATCGCGCTATTTGATGAGTCGCAGCATCTGATTCTATTTAATCAAAGACTTGCCGCATTATGGGGACTATCTACGGACTGGCTCAAACAAAAACCAGATTTGCGATTGTTTTTTGCCGAAATTGTAAACTGTGGGTATTGGTCGCAAGCTCAGTATTTACAATTGATTGCGGCGATTGACTCTACGCAAGTTGAGAACTCACACTACATCAAACAAACTAACGGGATCTGCTTGGAAGCCTATATCAGCCTCACTTCCGAACAGGGGTATATATTTACTTTTCGTGATGTTACTGAAGCTCAATCTTTCCAAACAAGTATAAATGCTCAAGTAAGACGACAAGCTTTTATCTTAGGGTTAATGGAACGGCTACAGCCAGCAAGCCAACTGCAAGAAATTGGCGAGTTTGCCCTTAGTTATTTGGTGCAAGCAATGGATGCAGCTTTTGGGGATATTAAAGTAATTACAGGTGTTGGGTTCAACGCGGTTGCTCAAGTGCTGACAAATCAAGTCAGCGCCAAATTTATTGCTGTTTACGGTGAAGTGGCGGTGGGAGAAATGGAAACCTTGCTAAATACAGGTATTCCCTACGGTCAAGGTCTGCTGTGGCAAGTAGTGACAACGGGTAAGCCTTTATTTATTGATGACTACAAAAATCACCCTAGGGCCGTACCCGCCTTTAAAAATCCTGGTATTGGTGACTTGGGTATTTTTCCGATTCCGGCGGCCAATGGCAATATTATCGGCGTACTAACTTTAGAGTCGCGCGGTCAAAAGAAATTGAAAGATGCGCCCCAACAAGATATGCTATTAGCCGCCTGCCGAATGATGGGGGTAGCAATTGAGCGGGCGCAAAACCAGGTACGCTTGTCCCAAATTAACCAAGACTTAGAGCAGGCTTCTCAACTAAAGTCAGAATTTCTTACTTCCATGTCTCACGAACTGCGAACTCCGCTCAATAGCATTTTAGGGTTTGCCAACTTGCTGCTACAACAAGTTGCTGGTTCTTTGACGGCGCGTCAGGTTAAATACACTCAAATAATTGCCGAAAGCGGTCAGCATTTATTGCAGTTAATTAATGATATTCTCGACCTTGCCAAAATTGAATCTGGGAAAGCCGAACTAGAATTACAATCTGTGGCGATCGCTGATTTATGTACTCAATGCTTGGAGATGGTTCAACATCGCGCCGACAAAAAGCGTTTGTTACTATCTCAGGAGATCGACCAGAACCTAGGACAGTTAAATCTAGACGAGCGCCGCGTCCGTCAAATGGTAATTAATCTGCTCTCTAATGCGGTCAAGTTCACCCCCGAAGGCGGACAAATTAAATTTGCTTGTAGGATAGCTTATGGCAGTCAATTACTAGAGCAATTTCGACCAGATTGCAGTCCTATTAATCCTAGTACGCCTTACCTATGCCTTGAAGTTCAAGATACTGGAATTGGTATTGCTCAAGAAAAGTGGAATTTATTGTTTCGACCATTTCAACAGGTGGATGCTTCATTAACGCGGGCGCATGAGGGTACGGGGTTGGGACTTGCGCTAACAAAACGTCTAGCAGAACTACATGGCGGTACAGTTTCCTTAGACTCCGTCGAACACCAAGGCAGTATTTTTCGCATCTGGCTACCACTTACAGAAATGCGTCAAGAATTGGCAAAGAACTTGTTAAGGGAGCCGCCAGCCGTGAAAGAAAATGAGCTAGGAGCCAATGCTAACAGTGCTAAACGGATTTGGGTAGTAGAAGATCAACCCTACAACCAGGAATTAATTATCGAGGTACTGGAATTAGAAGGCTACATTGTAGAGTTAATTCCTGATGGTGGCGTGATGATGGCAGCGATGCAATCCACCTTAACAGCGCCTCCGTTAATGCCAGATTTAATTTTGTTGGATATTCAGCTACCAAAAGTAGATGGGTTTGAAATTGTCCGCCACCTTAAAGCTAGTTCCCAGTGGAAAGGAATTCCGGTAATTGCAGTGACAGCAATGGCAATGAAAGGCGATCGCGATCGCTGTTTGGCGGCGGGTGCTAATGCTTACATGAGCAAGCCTTTAGACCTAAATTTATTGAAGGAAACGCTGCGGATAATGTTGCCCTAGATAATAGTTGAAATTTCAAAACCAGCATCCTATTTATACGGTTGCTGGTTCAATTCTTAGTACAAATTAAATTAGCAAGCTGCCTTGTTAATAGCCTCCTTCTTCCTCCTCGTATTCTGGAGCTTTTGTTTTCTTGGGAATAATAATTGGTTTTGGCTCATCATCCCAAGCATCGTCGTTTAACTCGTCATCGTAAAGACTAGCGTTGGATTCTGTTTCAATATACTTTTTGGGTTCGTAAAGGTCTTGCGCCGTTGCTTCGCTCCAGTTATCTTCTTCTTCGTATTGAATCGACTCGTACTGACGCTGACGCAATTGTTGCGGTGGTTGACGTTCTTCTAATTCATACTCGTAATCGTCCTCATCCCAAGCTTGTTCTACCACTGGGCGATTGGTACGCAATGGCTGAACTTTTGGTGCTTGTAATGGAACTCCCGTACCTAACTGGTTTTCTGCTTTAGTTGTTGTAGGAGTATAGTAAGCTTCATCTTCATCGCGCTCCCAAGGGGCTTTGCCGATGCCCAGACGCTCTAATAAGCCTACCGTTAGCTGATTTAACCTTTCTTCCGCTCCCTCCACTACAATCAGCCGATTTGCGCCGCTACTGATAATTTCATCAATTGGCAATTCGTAGGTACTTAAAACTTGTTCGGGAATTTGGGGAATACCTAGGGAGGCGATGATTAGCGAGGCTATTTTACCAGTTTCAGGGTTAAAGACAAAACTGCGGACTCTCCCTAAAAGTTCGCCCGTCTCGGTAATTACTTCGTAGTTAATTAAGTTACTGTAAATTTCAACGTCTATATCTTCAATTACGTCTTCGTTGTCTACTAGCAGCACATCGCCGATTTTGCGGATGCTACTCAAATACATATATCTTGGCACACCGGAGAAAGCGATTAGGTTGTCTCGTAAGCTTAGAGCTACAACCTCGCGTTGGTCGATATCTACCCACAGTTGACTTACTAAGCCTAATTGCTTGGCGTTGTCGTCTGTAATCACTTTGGTGTTTAAGATGTCGGAACGTCTGATAATTTGTTCGGAGGTCATTCTAATGCCGAGTCCTGATCTCGAAATCCGGTTATTTCAATACTATTAATAGCAAATTATCATCTGTTAAGATGTTCGGCTATTACAACTTGATTCCCAGCACTTGAGTATACGCCCCTCGTGCTTGAGTCACGCCTATAGTACGTTCGGCTGATTCTATCATTGGTCGGCGCAAACTGACGACTATAAATTGCGCTAGAGTAGCTTGTTGTTTAATCATTTTAGCTAATCTTTCTACATTTGCTCCATCTAAAAACATATCTACTTCATCAAAAGCATAAAAAGGTGATGGACGGTAGCGTTGCAAGGCAAAAATAAAGCTTAAAGCTGTCAGAGATTTTTCGCCGCCAGACATGGATGCTAGGCGTTGTATTGGTTTTCCTTTGGGGTGAGCAACTAAGTTTAATCCACTATTAAAGGGTTCTTCAATATTGTCTAGTTGCAAGTAGCCGTCGCCTTCGGATAGGGTGGCAAAAATACTTTGAAAGTTCTCGTTTACGGCATCAAAGGCTTCTTTAAAAGCTTTTTGGCGCAAGGTTGTAAAGTTCTCTATTCGTAGTAATAATTCTGTGCGTTCCGCTACTAATGTCTCTAATTTTTGCGTGAGTTCTTCTAGGCGAGTATTAGTGCGATCGTATTCTTCTAACGCCAGCATATTTACAGGTTCCATCGCTTCTAATCGTTTGGAAATCGCTTTCAATTCTTTTTGTAGTTGCTCTAAATCTATCTGAGGTGGTATTTCGGGCAATGGTTCGGGTAATTCTAATTCTTGTAATGCTGTTTTTACGGCTAATAGTTCTTGCTGCCTTGTTACTTGAGTTTCAATTTGTTTTTGTTTTTGCCATTCCAATTGACTGTAGGCTAAATGTTGTTCGCGCAATTGTTGTTCTGTGCGATCGCGCTTTTCTTTTTCGGTACTCAACTGTTGGCTTACTTGACTTAAAGATGTCTGAATTTGGGTTATTTGGGTAGCAATTGCCAATAGTTGGTTTTCAATTTCGGCAACTTGGCTGATTGTTGCTACTTCTTGCTGTTGGTATTCTTCTTTTCTTGCCATACTGGCGGCGATTTTCTCCTGCAAACGCGACTTTTGCAGTTCTAAGTCTTTGATTTTTGCTTCTGCTTGTCTCAAAGCTTGTTCTTTGAGTTGCAATTGTTGCTCGTTGGTTTTAATTCTTGCTTGGATTTCTTGCCATTGACTATTTGTTTGCGATTTTTCTAATTCTGTTAATGCTAGTTTTTGTTGTTGCAAGGTAGCTTCAAGGAGTGGTAATTCTTGCTCCAATAGTTGCAGTCGAGATTGAGCATTAATTAATTGTTCGGTAGTTTGGGCGTTTTGAACTCGCGTTTGCGCTAGTTGCTGGTTTAGATTTGTAATTTCTTTGCTAAGTTGTTCGCTCTGAAGCTGTTTTTCTCGCCGCCCGTGGCGCATTTCTGTTAACTTGTGACTTTGCTGCTTAGTTTTGGCTAAAAGCGTATTAATTACTTGAGTACAACGCTCTAATATTTGCGTAATATCTTGCAGTCGCTGTTTTAATTGAGTAATTTCCGCTGATTCTGTTGCGTCTCCTTTCCCAAAATGCAAGCTTGAACGTTGGTTACTCATTCCTCCAGTCATTGCGCCGCTAGTTTCTAGTAACTCGCCATCAATGGTCACAATACGGTGCTGTCCCAAATAACCCCGCGCCGTTTCTAAGGTGGCAAATACTACTGTGTTACCAAATACATAGGCAAATATATTTTGATATTTGCCTTGGCATTCCACCAAGTTTATAGCGTAATCTACAAATCCATTGGCGTAACGCAAAGCTACCGTAGGCGAAAACCGCCCAGGTTGAATCTTATTTAACGGTAAAAATGTTATTCTCCCAGCTTTTTTTTGCTTCAATAACTCAATTGCTGCGGCAGCTACAAGGTCATCTTCTACGACCAACTGTCCTAATCTACCTCCGGCGGCAGTTTCTAAGGCTAATTGATAACGCGAGTCAACACTTCCTAATTGGGCAACTAATCCGCAAACACCACTTAAGCCAGACTGTAAAATAACTTTAGTTGCGTAAGTTCCTTGAGTTTCTTGAATTGCTTGGACTTGCGCCTCTAACTTATCTAAGTTACGTTGTTTTTCTCGTTGTTCTAAAATTAATCGGTTTTGCGTTTGCTGCTGAATTTGTAATTCTTGCTCGTCCGCAGCTAAGGCTTTTGTTAATAATTCGGTTTCGGTAGTAAATGTTAATAATTCAGCTTCTAAATTAGTAAGCTTGGCTTTTTTTTCAGTTATTTGCGGCTCTATCGTCGAAATTAATTGAGCTTGTTCGCTGACTTGTTTAGTTAACTGATTGTGACGCTCATTTAACTTAGCTTGTTCTGTACGCTGAGGTTCAATAGATTGAAGCAAAGCCTCTATTTGACGGCTTAAAGCGGCTTGTTGTTGCACCCACGCCTCCGAAGCATCAGCGATCGCATTTGCTGATTCTCGACTTTGTTTTAAGACTATCTCTGCTTGATTTTGTGCTTGACTTAAGGCAGTAATATCTTGGATTTCTAATACTTCTTGTTCGCTAATAACTTGACTAAAAAGTTGCTGATTTGACTTGATTTCTTGATTTTTTTGCGATATATTAACTGTGATATTGTTTGCAGCGTGTTCTAACTCGTGCTTGCGTAGTTGTAGTTGTTTTTGCTCGGCTTGGTAAGTAACTAAGGTAGATTGTAAAGCTAAAAGATCCGTTTCTCCCAAGGCTTTGACGCGATCATTAAGTAAGTCAAGTTGGGTAGTAGAGTGTTGTATTTGTAACTGCTGGTCAGCAAGCTGATTAGTAAGTTCAGCAATAGTGCGATCGCTTTGTTGAAGTTGAGTGACAAGTTGCTCTTGTTGCTTTCTTTGATGCCGCCACTGTAGCACCGTTTCCCACTGTTGTTTTTGCTGAAATTCAGCGCGGAGCAATTGATATTTCTCGGCTTTAAGCCTGTCAGAGGATAAGCGATCGCGTTGGGAACTCAATTCTTGCTCGACGATTTGACAGCGCTCGATGCGATCGCGCACTTCTTCTAAAGTATCTTTCGCTTGCACAATTTTGCGATCGAAGTTGGCAACTCCTGCTAGTTCGTCAATAATTTCTCGACGCTCTTTAGCATTCATAGAAATAATGCTCGTGACATCCCCTTGCAGCACTACATTGTAGCCTTCAGGATAAATCCGCAGCTGAGATAATTGGGCGTGTAACTCTGTCAGCGTACAAGCTTCGCCATTGATGTAATAGTTTGAGGTATAAGTATCATGTTTCGTAACTCTAAGCTTGCGCGTAACGCTCCATTCGGTAGCAGTAGTTTGCGACTCGTCGCTAATATCAAAAGTAACGGTAACACTCGCTTCAGCCTTACCACGACTGCCTTGATTGTGATTAACTAGATCGGGTAAGCGATCGGCTCTCATCCCTTTGGAACTTGAAAGACCAAGGGCAAATAATAAAGCATCGAGGATATTTGATTTACCTGAACCATTGGGGCCCGAAACCACTGTAAATCCTGGCAGTAATGGAACCGTAGTTGTACCGCCAAAAGATTTAAAGTGTGAAAGTTCCAGTCGCTTAACATACACCATAGGCGCTGGTTGAATTTTTGCTTACTAGAGGTACAAACGTATTAGTAGTTAAACAGATTAGCACGGTCGGCTTCATGGGGCTAGACCTTACTAGCGTTATCCTAGAACTCTATTAAGGTTAGGACAAGAAAATCTATTTAATTTCTACTTCAAAGACCAAAATTAGTTAGCTTTTTTGGGATTTTGAATTGTAGGTACTGGAGCAGACCAAGCTGAAAACTATTGGCAATGCGCGATCGCCTTTTAAAACGATCAAACTCGGTAACAAGGTACGATCGCCTAATTTTTAAGCATTACGCTCGT
>Ga0068628_1000354_pt1 | contig 15283 bp, 13 predicted proteins | sample InSIn2gowninarea_FD_77431 | JGI IMG/M metagenome (GOLD analysis project Ga0068628, IMG submission 77431) | Clean room microbial communities from NASA Spacecraft Assembly Facility at Jet Propulsion Laboratory, Pasadena, California, USA -... ... | reverse complement strand
CGCGTATTAGCGTACCTGTAGAATCAAAAGAGAAGCGTTGTTTATCGTTTTTTGCTACTACTTCCTCTAACTGAACCCAACTAATCGGAAAAGCGTTTTTCTTGCAAGCAAGTTCTCGGGCTTGTTTAACCCTAATCCGTACAGGTTCAGATGCTTCCCCCTTAGACTCAAACGTAGTAATTTCTTCAGGCTTTAATCGATTCACAGCAACTTGCAAATCGATTCTGTCCATTAACGGCCCCGATAGCTTTGCCCAATACTGTTCTCTTTGTCTGGGCGAACAACTACAAGCTTGGATAGAATCGCCAAAGTAGCCGCAAGGACAAGGATTAGTGCTAGCAACCAAGGTAAATTGCGCCGGAAACATTACTGATTGACGAGTACGCGACACTGTTACATAGCCATCTTCTAAAGGCTGGCGCAAAAATTCCAACACATCGCGCTTAAATTCTGTTAATTCGTCTAAAAACAGAATACCTCGGTGTGCTAAAGAGATTTCCCCGGGGCGAGGAAAACTACCGCCGCCAACTAAAGCGGGGCCAGAGGCGGAGTGGTGCGGGCTACGAAAAGGGCGATCGCATACTTAAAGTAGCAAGAACTATTGCAGACTTGGCAGGGACAGAAAATTTACTTGCAAGCCACGTTGCGGAGGCTGTGCAATACCGAACTATCGATCGGATGCAGTAACTATTAAATCGCTTGTAAATTCACCTTGGTAGCCTTCAAATGAAACCAATAATTTTGACCTCCATTGCAGTTGTTTCGGCGTTATTAACAACTTCTGTCACCGCCAGCCCAATAGTTCGCAAGTCTTTTATTTATACTCAACAAACACTGACGCGATCGCCTTGGCAACTGTTTTCTTTTCCAGCAGGTAAGTTTACAGTATCAATGCCTGGTAAGCCGACTCAAGAATCAAATACCGATGAGGATGGCTTTGTTACTCATGATTTTACAGTGGTTAATGGAGAAGCTGTTTATTTACTGACTTATTCTGAGTTAGTAAATGAAGTTACTCAATTAAAATCAAAAGAAATTTTTGATGCAGTATGTGAAGGTTACGCAAACGATGGCGATAAACTGGTTAACCAGAGAGAAATTAATCTTAATGGACACCCTGGGCGATCGGTAGATTTAAAAGCAACGGATGGCACGAGCGGCAAAGCTAGTATGTATTTAATTGGCAACCGTTTGTATCAATTACTCCTAATTAATTCTAAAGCAGAGGATGGCAAACAGTTTTTTGATTCGTTTCAACTTACAGAGAGGAAATAGCGATTTCTTAATGTTGCTTTTAAGGCGTAAGTAGTAAAAGTATCTGCCGCTACTGATGAGCCGCAAAATAATGGAGTCATTAGGACTGTTGCAAAAGTCTAAAATTTTTCTTTCAGTCGGCCGAAGCCGACTTTAGCTATAAGCAAGTGGGTTTTAACCCTAGGCGAGCTAGACAGGCTTTTGCAAGAGGTCTATTATTCGTGTTTGGATTGCGATCGCTTATTTATCCTTCAAGGATTACGCTTTCTCTATTTGCTTTTGCTACAAAAGCTGATTTTCTAATAATTGAACCCATCCGTAACAACACAATTGTGTTGCTACACTTTTACTTACAATCGATCAAAGCTTCAATATCTGCCGACACGATCTTTTCTAAATTGCGTGTAATCTTTGCACTCTCCCAATTCCACCAAGCTATTTTAAGTAAAGATTGAATAGTGTCATCATTAAATCGCTGACGAATACACTTGGCTGGATTGCCCCCAAAAATTGTATAGGGCGGGATATCAATTACTACTACTGATTTTGCAGCAACGATCGCGCCGTCTCCCACTTGCACTCCTGGCATAATAACTGTTTCATAACCAATCCACACATCGTTACCAATAACTGTGTCTCCTTTGTATGGCAGTTCTTGAAGCTGAGGATTAACTTTCTCCCAACCATTGCCAAATATCTGAAAGGGATAGGTTGAAAACCCATCTAACTTGTGATTTGCACCATTCATAACAAACTTTACGCCTCTAGCCAAAGCACAAAATTTTCCAATGATTAGGCGATCGCCGATAAAGGGAAAGTGGTATAAAACGTTACGTTCAAAATCTTCAGAGTTTTCTGGATCGTCGTAATAGGTATAATCCCCAATGATAATATTGGGATTCGACACGGTATTTTGAATGAAGCAGATTTGTGGAAATCCCTTCATGGGATGCTTATCTTTAGGATCGGCTCCGTACAAAATAGTCTCCAACTTTTAATCAGCTTCATAATTGACAGTGCAAGATATGCTCGATCTTGCACGATTTTAACCCTATTTTCGCGTGGCTTCTAAAATGCGAGAAAAGTAAAAGCTAGTCTTAGTCATTGCCTGTCTTTGGACGACGAAACCGTTACTTTCTAAAATTTTTACGACATCGGCTTCCTGGTGTAGGTAAGCGCGAGTTGCTTTGCTTGCACCAGGGAAGAAACTACCAATTTTTTTTAGCAGACTTAAAGCTATAGTTTTCGGCGCAAAACTCAGAATTAGCCGCGATTGCGCCATAGAAGCTAGGTGAGAAATCATCTTATCCGCTTCATTTTGGGGATAGTGAATTAAAACATCTAAGCAAGTTACTGTGTGATAGTTTCCACTAAGAGTTTCTAAGTCTTGAACAGCAAACTTAAGCTTGTCACTAGCACCTAATTCAGCAATACCTCTTTCTTTGGCTTCCTGAATCATTTTCTCAGAGATGTCACTGCCGTAAACGGTCGCGCCAGCTTGGGCTAGGGGGATGCTGAGGCTACCTACACCACACCCCGCATCGCAGATAGTCAACTGAGTTAAATCGTCAGTTTTAAGCCAAGTTAAAACGGTATCTACTGTCTGCTGGTGTCCGGTACGAATGTCTAGCTGAACTTTATTAACTTCGCCATCGCCGTAAATTCGTCGCCAGCGATCGAATCCGGTGGAGTTAAAATATTCTTTAACAATGGTTTTATCGTCTGCTGGATTCATGAATTTAGTTTTATACTTTCCCAGGGTTTAACTTAGCATTTATCTGGAGTGGTATAGAGTCAAGAGAATCTATTAGTCTTGCCCAAGTTAGGTCTTTAGTTGCCTTGTCAAAATGCCAACGAATTAGTTGACTAGCTAGAGCGTTTTCAATACCACTAGAAATATTAATTGCTTGTCTCGGCGTGGTGGTGGCGAGTGCGATCGCACTTTCTAATTCACCTATACCCCATTTAACTAAGTTTTGAACTCCGGTGAATAAGGGTAAAGTTGTCCCAGACAAGGTATTGTCAGCAAGTCTTGCTGCACCGCTTGTAACAGTTATTTGTCTTGTATCCCAAGGGTAAACGCCATCGGGTAATCCCAATGGTGCTAAAGCATCGCTGACTAAAAATAGTCCTTGTTCGTAGTTGCTTGCTTGCAGTAACACTTGTATCATCGTTGGACAGATGTGTTGTCCGTCGGCAATTACACCGCATTTAACCTTTGGATTTATCAAAGCCGCTCCTAATAATCCTGGTTCTCGATGATGCAACGATGGCATAGCATTAAAAGCATGAGTTACCATCGATGCACCTAGCTCAAATGCTCGTTCTGCTTGGGCTGCGGTAGCTAGAGAGTGACCTAAACTAACAGTAATGCCTAGGTTATTTAAGTAAGGAATTGCTTGCTCTGTGGGGTCTATTTCGGGCGCTAAGGTGACGATTTTAACAATGTGACTATGTTCGCCCAAAACAAGCTTTAAGTTATCAATAGTTAGTGGTAATAAGTATTCTGCGGGGTGTGCGCCGCGTTTTTGGGGGTTTAAAAATGGCCCTTCTAAATGTACTCCAAGAATTTGGGCTGCTCTTTGAGATGTAGATTTTTGACTAGCAATAAAATCAGTCAAAATAGCCAGAACTCGTTTAATATTCTCCACAGAAGTTGTGACTAGAGTAGGAACAAAGCTATCTACTCCTAGTTGCCAAAGAAATTGACAGATTTTTGACAATAATTCATTATCCTGCACTTGTAAATCAGTAAATGCTAATCCTAGCGCCCCATTAATCTGCAAATCTACCCCACCCAAGGAAATATAATCGCCGCCTACATCTATTACTGGTTTACTTATTTCAGCAAGCGACATGGGCAGAATTTGGGAAACTTTGCCTTGAGGAGCGATTTCAATTTTTTGTAATCCATTGCAGCTAGGTACGCGAGCATTGATAATATCCAAGGAAGAATACGCCTTACTCATAAATTCCCCAACTAATCCAAAATTTTTAAACTAACTTCTATTTACTATGACTCAACCGCTAATTGGCATTATTATGGGCAGTGATTCAGACTTGCCGATTATGCAGGACGCGATCGCAATTTGTCAGGAATTTAATCTAACACCCGAAGTTGCCATTGTTTCCGCTCATCGTACTCCTGAAAAAATGTTTGAATATGCCACTGAAGCCCACAAACGCGGGATTAAAGTTATTATCGCTGGTGCGGGTGGTGCAGCGCATTTGCCGGGTATGGTGGCGGCTTTAACTCCGTTGCCTGTAATTGGCGTTCCCGTACCTAGTCGCCACTTGCAAGGGGTTGACTCTTTGTATTCTATTGTCCAAATGCCTGCGGGTATTCCTGTCGCCACTGTCGCTATTGGTAATGCTAAAAATGCTGGCTTACTGGCAATCCAAATTTTGGCCACTTCTCAACCAGAATTATTAGAAAAAGTCCAAAACTATCGCCAAGCTTTGGCTCAATCTGTCTACGACAAACAAGCAAAACTGGAAGATTTAGGCTACCAAAAGTATTTAGCTAACCTTAATCATTAATTTGACGCACTCCGTTTAATACAGGTTTTACTTCAGAGTCAGAAAATAAGTTACTTCCGCCACTCCAGTTAAAATCGCTAATCCGCAAACTTAGAGAACCTAATGCCAATACTGGGTTGTAGCGCAAAGTAGCGCCATAGGTGCGGCGGCTGTATTCCAAAATATAGTCGGTGCTAATATTTTCTCCCGTATCTAAGTTAAAGGAGGCTTGGATACCAAGACGAAAAGGCCCGTATATTTGCTGGACAAAACCTAGTTCGAGAACTTGGTTGTCCACCGAGCGATCGAATAAAAAGGGTGATAGTCCGCTCCGAATATCTTGGGAAAAACTCACGTTAAAGCCCGTGTAATCAAGAAATCTTCGAGAAAAATGCCCAAATTGTCCTTGAACTCCAATAGTGCCAGTAAGGGTATTTTGACTATCTCCACTACTGTAAAAGCTGCTTACGCCTTTAAGCCCAGTAAATAACCTAACGTAAGGAATTACTGGCGCAGGTGTGTATCGCAATCCCGCCGTAGGAGTAGCTGCAAGCCCCACACCTTGCCAAAGAGAAAAACCGCGATTAAGAGCTACACTTGCTTGCAGACGACCTAAAGAAATGCGATCGCTATCTCGTTCTATTGCTAATAAGTCTGCGCGATCGCTGTCCGCATTAATTAATTGAGCGCCAGCTTGATAGCTTAAAGCAATTCCTGTCGCTCCTAAAGCAATAACTGGTGACGTTAAAACCCCGCCTAAACTACTTTGTACGGTTTGATAGCCCAAACTACCATTAAACAAGCGATCGCGGTAACTGTATTCTAAATTCAATTGGTGAGGTCTTGCAGCGATATCTACCGCTTGATTTAGACGCAAACTTGCCCTTAAATTATCTTCTAACTTACCTAAATCTAAACCGGTAATGGAAGCTCTACCAGTAATTGAAGCTCGTTGACTTAGATTTACCTGTAAGTTCGATCTCAAACCATATAAGTCGGGGTCGATGACGTTACCGCCGCTTTCGAGCAATGCTTCTTGAGCAAAAAACTGTGGTGTTACAGTCAGCTGTGCTTGTTCGCTATTGATAACGGTAAAGTTGCGTTCGATAAATACTCCACCTCTTTCATCACCGTCTAAACCTACTTGAAATAAGCCTGGGCTAACATCCCGTTCGCTGCGGTCAATGACTGTTTGATTTTTGGGGATGGGAATTGATAGCCCTCCGTCAAATACCAAACGTTGGCGAGTAGTGACAATGCGATCGCGCTGGGGTGTTTCCCGCGTCAGTGTGGCGCTTTCTGCTCTTAATTCCAGTTCTGGCGGTGAGAATGGATCGTTAGTAATTCTCACATCTTGAGCTTGCCAGCCTTGGGGATAAAAGTCTACTTGCTGCGCTTGAAAACGCAAGCGACGAATTATACCGCCCTGCTGAGGTAAAGCAACGTTGTTTATATCTCTACCTGCACCAACACTAACGCCAATTCCCCCCGTATTTGTCACATCTTGTCGCGGTTGATTGGCGGTAAGGCGATCGCTAGGCGGGTTTGCTGGTACTCCTCCGGCGCTGACATCGGTGGCTAAATTAATATCTAAGTCTTGACTTGCGCTAGGAACAAAAATCTCTCCACTAGCATTAAGCAAATCTCCAGTATTCTGCACGAAGTTGTAAGTAACTCTTTCCCCCCTAATTACTTGTTCGCCTCGCGTTACTGCTACATCTCCTTGTCCTACAGCAATGCGATTAGATAGATTTACTTGTAAACTATCCGCATCTATAACCCCGCCATTTAATCTCAAAATTACGTTGCCTTCGGCTGTGACAATTTGTCTTTGTACGTCGTATTCTTGGCGATCGGCATTTAATTCTACAATTCTGTTACTTACGGGAGCAACATTACTGGGCGCATTTTCTCCGCTTTGGTTTGGTGGAGTTTCTACGGGGGCGCTTTCTATTGTTGGGGTTGATGGGGTTTCTACTGGTATTTCTATGCTTTGAGTCGGTGGCGTTTCTGAAGGAGCGCTTTCTATATTCTGTGTAACTTTTGGCTCTTTTTCTGCGTTTTCTCTGGTTAGGGGTGCTTGCGTTTCTAAACTAGAGACGTTTTCTCCTTGCAATATAGGTTCTTCTTTAGACGTTTCTATGCTTTGGGCTAGGTTTAGAGTTTCTGTAGGCGTTTGCTCGCTACTAATTGCGCTTGCACCATTGTTTTTAGCCACTGTTGTAGCTGGTACAAGGGAACCGATACTAATGGGCGCACCTAATAACGCCGCACTTTTAGCTGCTCGTAATTGTGCAGGTATTGTGGAATTATCTAAAGTTACAAGTTGACGTTCGGGAGACTTTAGTTTGGGTACTAATGGACTTGAAGTAATAGCGCGATCGCTCTCTACTTGAATTATTGGAGGCGGTGCAGGGGAGGGTAATGGGTAGGGCATATTTAAGCAGAACGTTTAGCGAATTATCAGCCCGTTTGAAGCATTAATTCAACCACACTGGCAACCGCCTCTTACTTTTAGTTATTTGAAGGCGCAATAGATTCCGCCCCGTGTCTGCATAAGACGCAAGGCGAGGCTTATTCTAAATCGCGACGGCTAGGATTGCGCGAAGGATCGTTTGACAAAAAGCCAAAGAAGAACATCGCCACAAATATACCAACCACAATATACACAGCTATTTTGAGAGTAACCACAGAATTTATCTCCGCAATAAAAATTAAGCAGATAGCTTTCTTATAATACCGAAAGATTAGGCTATTTTTCTGCTAGGCGATCGCACTAGAGTTGTTTAATGAATAAAAAACCACCTAAATACATTTTTTTTACCTAGAAAAGTATCAAGAGTTGCCAATTCAAGGTAGAACCAGGTAAACAATAGCCATAATCACCTCTGTTAAATTCCTATCAAATCATGCAGCCAATTCGGACTTTTAATGTTTCTCCTTCTTTGCCACCTCGCCTAGAAAGCTTGCGCCCACTCGCTTACAATCTTCATTGGGATTGGAATGCTGAAAGCAAAGACTTATTTCGCCGTTTAGACCCAGATCTATGGGAAGTTAGCCGCCACAACCCGGTTTACATGCTGGGCAATATTAGCCAAGTACGTTTGCAGGAAGTTGTAGAAGATGAAGGCTTTTTAGCCCAAATGGATAGAGCCGCACGTCAGTTAGAAGATTATCTGCAAGAGCGTAGCTGGTATGATAAAAATAGGACGCAGGACACAGAAAATAAAACTGATAAGTACGCGCAAGAATGTTTTGCTTATTTTTCCGCAGAATTTGGGCTAGTTGATTGCTTGCCAATTTACTCTGGGGGCTTAGGAGTTTTAGCAGGAGATCATTTAAAATCGGCAAGCGATTTAGGTTTACCGCTAGTAGGAGTTGGTTTACTTTACCAGCAAGGATACTTCGCTCAATACCTCAACGCTGATGGTTGGCAGCAAGAGCGCTATCCCATCAATGATTTTTATAATATGCCATTGCATTTGGAGCGTAACGCCGATGGGTCGGAGTTGCGAATAGAGGTAGATTACCCAGGACGCACGGTTTACGCTAGAGTTTGGCGGGTACAGGTGGGAACTGTACCTTTGTATTTATTAGATACAAATATCGAACCAAATAACCCCTACGATCATGACATCACAGATCAATTGTACGGTGGCGACATTGATATGCGTATCCACCAGGAAATTATGCTGGGAGTTGGTGGGGTACGAATGCTCAAAGCTTTAGGATTAAAAGTGACAGCCTACCACATGAACGAAGGACACGCTGCTTTTTCGGCTCTTGAGCGGACGAGAATCTTAATTCAAGAAGAAGGCTTGAATTACAACCAAGCCAGACAATTAGTTGCTTCCAGTAATATTTTTACAACTCATACCCCCGTACCTGCGGGCATCGACTTATTTGCACCAGATAAAACTTTGTATTATTTGGGGCATTATGCGGAAATTTTTGGCTTATCTAAAGACCAATTATTAGGCTTAGGAAGGGAAAATACAGGGGACTTAACTTCGCCCTTTAGTATGGCAGTATTGGCCCTAAAAACCGCAACTTTTGCTAATGGTGTTGCTCAATTGCACGGAGTAGTATCGCGCGGGATGTTTAGAGCTTTATGGCAGAACTTACCCGTTCAGGAAGTACCGATTACAGCAATTACTAATGGAGTTCACGCCCGTAGTTGTGTTGCTAGTGCTACTCAAACTTTGTACGATCGCTATTTAGGCCCAAACTGGTCTTCAGCCCCAGTAAATAACCCTTTATGGGAGCGAATTAATACAATTCCCGATGAAGAATTGTGGCGCAATCACGAACGTTGCCGTTTAGATATGGTGGTATTTGTCCGCGAACACTTAGTAAAGCATTTACGCGATCGCGGGGCAAGTCCAGCAGAAATAGCCCAAGCCCAAGAAGCCCTAGATCCTTCCGTTTTAACAATTGGTTTTGCCCGTCGTTTTGCTACCTATAAACGCGCTACCTTGTGGATGCGCGACTTAGAGCGATGCAGGCGCATTCTAGCCGGAAACAAAGATCGCCGAGTCCAATTTGTGATTTCTGGCAAAGCTCACCCGAAAGACATTCCTGGGAAAGAGCTAATCCGCGATATTAACCACTTTATCCGCGAGCAAGGTTTATCTAAGCAAGTTGTATTCGTGCCTAATTACGATATCCATGTAGCCCGATTACTGGTGGCTGGGTGCGATATTTGGCTCAATACTCCCCGTCGCCCCCGCGAAGCTTCTGGTACTAGCGGCATGAAAGCATCGATGAACGGTTTGCCAAACTTAAGTGTATTAGATGGCTGGTGGGATGAAGCAGACTATGTACGCACGGGTTGGGCAATTGGACACGGGGAAAATTACGAAGATCCCATGTATCAAGATGAAATTGAAGCTAATGCCTTGTACGACTTAATCGAGCAAGATGTCGTGCCTTTGTTTTATAACCGCGATGCGGAAGGTTTACCACGTCCTTGGGTAGCAAAAATGAAAGACGCAATTCGGCTTAATTGCCCGTTTTTCAACACCGAACGCATGGTGAGCGAGTACGCACAGAGGGCTTATTTTCCTGCAAGCGATCGCTATCATAGTTTAAGCGTTAACCATTACGCCCCAGCCCACGAATTAGCCGAATGGAAAGCTAATTTAACTGCTCATTGGTACAACATCAAAATCGCTAGTGTTGATATTTCCGATACGGCAGATGTAAAAGTAGATCAAACTATCACTGTTAAGGCAAAAATCGATTTAGCAACTTTAACTCCTAACGATATTCAAGTCCAACTCTATCAAGGTTCTATTGATGCTAACGGAGAGATTGTTGATGGCATTCCGGTAGTTATGGATTGTCAAGGGCAAGATTCTCAGGGTAGTTGTGTTTATACGGCAGATGTTGTTTATACTCACTCTGGTTTACAAGGTTTGTCTTTGCGTGTACTCCCCCAGCACGAATACTTGTCTAGTCCTTACGAACCCCGATTAATTCTTTGGGCTTCTTAATATACAGTGCTTCTATAAAACAAAGCTGCTCTGAAAAAGACTAGGGTTTGGGGGATTTAACCCCAGACCCCTGGCAAAAAATCATAGCTGTAAGACAACCAAGTTACAAAAGTTGCAGCAAAGCTCGTTTAAAAGCAATATTAATTCCTCAATCTCAATCAAATTCCTTGCCTAAACAACGATTAGACACTTTATTAGTAGAACTTAACTTATGCTCCTCTCGCACCTTAGCCCAAAGGTTAATTCAGGCTGGCGAAGTTAGGGTAAATGGGCAAGTTGTCGATAAAGTGGGTACGGAAGTCGATTTAAAAGCGCAAATTGAAGTCAAAGAAAAGTTGCCTTATGTGTCTAGAGGTGGCGAAAAACTGGCAAAAGCTCTATCTGTTTTTGCTATTACCGTTACAGACAGAATTTGTCTAGATGGCGGCATTTCTACAGGGGGTTTTACTGACTGTTTGCTGCAAAATGGCGCAAAAAAAGTTTATGGCGTTGATGTTGGCTACGGACAAGTTGACTGGCTCTTGCGTAACGACGCACGAGTAGTTTTATTAGAACGTACCAATTTGCGCTATCTCCAGCCTCACGAGTTGTACAAAGACGCGGAAATCGCCGATTTAACAGTTGTAGATGTATCGTTTATTTCCTTAACTAAAGTTATGCCTGCTTTATGGCAATTGCTGACACCCCCACGAGAGGCGGTATTGTTAGTCAAGCCACAATTTGAAGTTGGTAAGTCTCGCGTAGGTAAAAAAGGCGTTGTCCGCGACCCCAAAGACCAAGCAGATGCTATTTTTCACGTTTTGCAAGCTGCCTTAGAAATTGGCTGGCACTATCGCGGTTTAACTTGGTCGCCTCTAGTTGGGCCAGCCGGAAATATTGAATATCTTTTATGGCTGGGAATAGATAGCCAAATACCGCCAGTAAACGATATAGAAATTGCCCACTTGGTTAAAATGGCGCATCAAGATTTGAATAACTAATTTGAGCATTTTTATGTTGATTACAAGCGATATTGCTCCCATTATTTAATCTCACCTGAAACACTCGATTTAAGATCGTTTTGGAACCAATTTTAATTGTATTTGCTCCATGCGATCGCAGCCACTACAATTAAACCCAGCAGCACCAAAGGAACAAGTAGATCGCAAACGTGCCTAGCTGTTTAAGTCCAATTTTCACTTGTCAAAGCCCAACGTTCGCAATCGCGCCATTCTCCATTGACTCTCAAGTATCGCCTTGAAAATCCTTCTTTTGTAAAACCCAATCGCCGTACTAAATGAATTGAAGCAGTGTTTTCTGGCTGTATATTAGCTTCAACGCGATGTAAATCTAGGGTATAAAAAGCATGAGAAACCGCTAAACTAACTCCTTGAAACATAAATCCCTGTCCTGCAAAGTCTACATTAACGTAATAACCAAGATAGGCATTTTGAAAACCTCCATAAAAGATTTGACTAAGATTTGCTACACCAATAAGATTTTTGGCGATCGCATGACAAATTAACAATCCCTCAAAATCAGGATTTTGACAGCGCTTGATATAGTTTTTGCACTCGACTTCAGTACATGGCGGAAAAACATAAGGGTAATGAAACTCCTTACTTTTTTGGTTTAAAACCAATAATTCTTGCCAATCTTCTGTAATCGGCTTCCTGATAAAAATGTGACGTGACACAAAATATAAATTGCTCTTTAGCTGTAAGAAACACTAATTTAATTTTAAATGCTACTTAGTTAAGAATATTCTTTAACCAAGTAAACATTACTCTTAGGAAGTATTTCCGGTTTAATTGAACTGTTGTAAATACTCTGGGGGAACGCTATCAACTAGCCACACACCATTATCCGAACAGTAAAATATATAGCCTGCTTGGTGCATAGCCGCCGCATCTACAGCCAAAACTACAGGTTTACCGTGTCTTGCGCCGACATTACGCGAAGTCGCTATATCGGTGGATAAATGTACGTGATGGCGGGACATTTTAGATAAACCTGTCTGCATGATTAGAGCGATCGCATTTGCACCCGTGCCATGATAAAGCACCTCTGGTGGAATAGTTGATTCTAATTGCAAATCTACTTCGATGCTGTGTCCTTGATTGGCGCGTATTAGCGTACCTGTAGAATCAAAAGAGAAGCGTTGTTTATCGTTTTTTGCTACTACTTCCTCTAACTGAACCCAACTAATCGGAAAAGCGTTTTTCTTGCAAGCAGCTAATAATTCATCCACCTCCACCCAACCACCAGGCAAAAGTTTAATACCTAAGCGATCGGGTTGGTGGCGTAGATGTTTACTTAAATATCTACTAATTTTTACTAATTGAGAATTATTCATAAAATGCTAGATTATATTTATTTGTTTAACTGAGATAGTTATTTTTACTTATGACTACAGTTACTCCAAAACGTTTTTCTTTGGCAGAATATCATCGTTTAATTGAGTTGGGCTTTTTTCAAGCAAACGAGCGAATCGAGCTAATTAGAGGACAAATTATCCAGATGGCAGTTAAAGGTACGCCTCATTCTGTTTGTAATACGCTGTTATTTGGAGAATTATTTACTCTTTTGCAAGGACAAGCAACTATACGCAACCAAGAACCAATTATTTTAGGTAATGATAGCGAACCCGAACCGGATATTGTTATCGTCCGCAACCAAGGCGATCGCTATTTAGATAGTCATCCTGGTACAACTGATATTTTATTAGTAATTGAGGTATCAGATTCAACTTTAAAATACGATCGCGAAACGAAATTAGATCTCTATGCTGAGTCAGGAATTAATAACTATTGGTTGTTGAATCTAGTAGCTAACTGTTTGGAAGCTTACAGTCAACCTTATAAAACTCAGGGTAGCTTTGAATATGCTGCTAGGCAAATTTACTTACCTAATAGTGCGATCGCATTATCTTATTTTTCTTCTCTAACTCTCGATTTATCAAGTGTTTTTCCTTAACTATATAGGTATTATTTTTAATATTATCTATATACAAAAAATCTTAGTCGGCTTCAGCCGACTTTAACTACTAGCCTGAGATTTTACCCTTAGGTGGACTAGCTTATTAAACAAAACATCGGATAACTCCCTCTAGGCTATTAAACAAATCGCTGAGTAAATTCATAAATCAAATCTACTCTACCTTTGCGCAACATTGCTGGATCTAGTCTTTCAGTAGTATTGCAAGTCATTAACACCACTAATTTTTGATGTGCTTGAATACCTGCTTCATCAATCACGCTTTGATACAAAGTACCATCAAGTAAGCTGAGAATATGCTCGGTTTTATTATTAGATTGCGCTGCTATATTTGCCCGATTTTGTGCTAAGTTATCCGCTTCATTAATAATTAGACAAATATGCTCTAAATAACTAGGCGGGACAAAGTTTTCTACCGCATCGTGGTCTAAAATAAAAATTACATATCCTAAAGGCATTAATATTTCTTTAGCTACCGCTTGCGTCCAAGCAGTTTTACCCGTACCTGGATCGCCTTGTACTAGAACAGCTAACTGATTTTGACCTAAAATTGCTTGCTGTACTATATCGGTAAAACTCTGAATATCGCGAGGAAATGTGCTGATTGGAAACAAACTATTAACCTTTCCAACTCGGCTTTGATAACCACTTAATATTACTGCTAAGTTGTAAGTAGCCTTATTAACTATTTGTCCTAATTCTTTGGCAATTAAGGTAAATTGTCTTTGAGTTAAACTTGCATGACTTATTTGCAGCCAAAGCTCGTATTTAGACCAATAAGCTAAAACTGTACCAACATTTTCTAAGCTTTTCCAATCAATAAATCGCTCTACAGGATAATAAAAATATCGGTCTTGAAAGCACTGCGTAATAGAATCGGGACGACCTAGTATTTCCAGCACCTTAAGCACGGTAATTTCTTGCAAGCGATTGAGGACGTAATCAATCGGAATGCTGTCGCGGCTAACTTCCTGAGTAATCGGCGTTACCGTACTCAAAACATCTTTGTATCGATAATCTGGCGCTGGTGGTTCGGGAGTGATGTAGTCCCAAAATTCGTTTATATCGGAGCGAGTATAGTCAGAAAAAACATTTAATATATTTGCCCACCAGCTATGATGAGTACGAGTAACAGCATCCGCTAGATCGCTAACTAAGTCTACCGCTTGATGAGTAAATTCCCCCAGATCGCTACTAGCAACTTGCCAAAGGTAGCCTAAATCGATTTCTCGCTGCAATGGTTTCCAACCAGCACCTAACAAATCGCGATCTTTGCGATCGCGATATTGAGGATTGCCGTCATAATTACTAAAGTGTCTAATGCCCATAATTATTGTTTTAGTGTAGTTCCGTTCCGCCACTACGCAGCAAATAGCGATCGCTAATTAACTTCAATACTACTCGACCAATTTCCGGGTGAGTTCTTTCCCGTACAGGCTGGACTATCACCCCCTCCATAATTGATTTTTCATTGATGACGCTGTTGGCGTTGTTAAATTGCGATACTGCATCTAGGCTATAAGCACCTTGATAAAGTACAGGTACTTCCGGTAGAGAGTATTGGTTGCAAAAGGCGATAAAATCTTTGTAATCTAAAAATTTGCCATTATTTTTAACTGCAAATATAGCAACTTTTATTTTGCCGTTAGATAAACCATACTTAATATCTTGAACGCCATAGATTTCTCCAAACACTTGAGTGTTTACAGGTAGATTGTGTAAAAAATTATGCTCGTTATAAGCGCGAATATAAACTAAATCTTTATTAATTGCGTCATTCTTCCAAAAATAGTTATGGCTGCTGATATGAGTCCCATCGTCATTAATTAGCACGGTGAAATTAGTACCATGTATTTTCTCTGTAACTACTACTTCTTCTCCTATCTCTAGAACATGGCTGTAACGTTTAAGGTGTTCGGGACTGGGAAACTTGTGCTGTCCAATATTTTTATTATCCTGTAGAGCGATTTATTGATTGGAAAAGCTTAGAAAATGTTGGTACAGTTTTAGCTTATTGGTCTAAATACGAGCTTTGGCTG
>Ga0068628_1000350_pt1 | contig 15313 bp, 13 predicted proteins | sample InSIn2gowninarea_FD_77431 | JGI IMG/M metagenome (GOLD analysis project Ga0068628, IMG submission 77431) | Clean room microbial communities from NASA Spacecraft Assembly Facility at Jet Propulsion Laboratory, Pasadena, California, USA -... ... | reverse complement strand
CTGAGATACTTCTTAGGAATAGAAGTAGATCAAAATAAAAATGGAATTTTTATTTCACAGGCAAAATATGTAAATGAAGTGTTGAGCAGATTTAACATGCAAGACAGCAAGGCAGCAATCACTCCCACAGTGATGGGATTAAAACTCAGCAAAGAGGACAGCAACAAAGATTTTGACCCTAGCGTGTAGAAGAGCATAGTTGGCAGCTTTATGTATTTAACTGCAACTAGGCCGGACATAATGTATGATGTCAGTTTAATTTCCAGATTCATGGAGAAGCCAAAAGAAACACATTGGCAGGCAGCAAAGAGAATTCTGAGGTATGTTAAAGGTACAAAAAGATATGGAATATTTTATATTGTTTCAGAATGTTTAGATTTAGTTGGATACACAGATAGTGATTGGGCTGGAAGTGTAGATGACCGGAAAAGTACATCTGGTTACATTTTTCACATAGGTTCAGGAGCCATTTCATGGGCTTCCAAGAAACAGCCAATTGTGGCATTGTCTACAGCAGAAGCAGAGTATGTGGCAGCTACAGCAGCAGCATGTCAAGCAATTTGGATGAGGATAATGTTAAGAAGTCTGTGCCAAGAGCAAGCAACAACAACAATTATTTTTTGTGACAATAGCTCATCTATTGCATTATCCAAGAACTCTGTATTGCACAAGAGAACGAAACACATAGACACAAAGTTTCACTACATCAGAGAATTGGTGAACAATGGAGAAATCATTTTACAACATTGCAGGACTCAGGAACAGGTTGCGGATATTCTGACTAAGCCATTGGACTAGAAAAGCTTTGAGTTTTTAAGGAAACTTCTGGGTATGAATGATAACCCAGTAGTTGAAATTAAAGGGGAGTGTTGAAATTATAATTTCAACTGCAATGAACAGAACAGCAACAGCGACTTTATTTATATGTCCTAATCCGGCGCCCCACATTTATTCCCGATCTTTTATGTCACCACCATTACTATCTTTTCACTCTTTAATTATTTTTGTGTTCCAAAAGGAAGAATATCAGATTCAACGCTATGCCATTACTTCTCAACAACCGTATTAATGAGTAGAATGGCTGAAACAGAAAAAGAACCATTCTCGAGCCATAGCAGGATTTATCAGCCATAGATTTCATCACCACCGACTCAAGAAATAGAGCAGAAGATCAGATCTGTTCATTATGAGCAGCAGAGTACAACAGAAACTTCATCAGAAAGTTAAGGCAGTGACGACCCTTTCCCGCACTATAAAATGCAGACGCAGCAGTATAGAAAATAACAGATTGAGAGTCCTTTTGTAACACACAGCAGTGTAGAACAAGAGAGTTTTTTTTGTATTGCACAGCAGTGCTGAAACTGTAATTTTCTGATAGTGAGAAAATTGGTTTGAGGAACTGAAGCGTTCCTGTTGTAATCCCTCTGCCAAGAGGAAGATGCTCTGTAGCATAATCTGTTGAGAAGATCCCTCTATGTGAGGAAGACATATTTTTATTAGTTAGTTTATTGTTTATAAATAGAAGTTTGTTTTTGCCCGTTGCTGTTACACCAAAAGTCAAACATAGTATTGACGCAAAATTCCCGTTGCTGTTACACCAAAAGTGTAGTCGTCAAATTCCCGTTGCTGTTACACCAAAAGTGTAGTCGTCAAATTCCCGTTGTTGTTACACCAAAAGTGTTGTCGTCAAAATTCCCGTTGCTGTTACACCAAAAGTGTTGACGTCAAATCACCGTTGTTGTTACATCGTAAGTCAAAAAATACTTGACGTCAAAATTTACGTTGCTGCAACACCACAAACAGCAACTGAAAAAAACTGCATTGCTGCAACACCAGTTACAGCAAAGCGATTTTTTTTCTGTTTTCGCTATATTAAAACAGAGTATTATTTTGATCATTTTTTATCCTGAGGCAAAGTAGAGTGTTATTTTATGCTCTGTTCTTGTGCTTTTGAATTATCAGAAATCCCGAAAACAGAGTATTACTCTCTGTTCATATTTTTTTTTTTGTTTCGGAATTTATCAGAAAATTCTCAACAGTGGAAACAGAGGATTTTTCCACTGTATTTTTTTTGGAATAACCAAAAATTCCCGACATAGTGTTTATTGTTCTCACTGACATTATAAGCTACAGCTGAATCATACTTTGTTTTTGCAGGCATCAAACTTTGTCGGTGTGCCATTAGGGTTGGCTCAGATGATTTTATTTTGTGTTTATCGAGCCAAAAAGAGCCAACACGTTGAAAGCAAAAAGATGGATGGAGGCAAACAACGCGACTTTATCAAAGAGAGGAACTACGTGGAAAAACCAAAATGCCCCTTGGATGACATGGATATCGAAATGCAGTTGAATGTATGACTTGGCCGAAGCCGACCAAACTCTTTATCCTCTGCGATAAAATTTGCATCATATTTTCGTTATTTTACACACTTGCTAGTATGCAGCCATATCCAATTACAACTCGGGGTTTCAGTGAGTGCATGATACCGAAGTGTGATAAGTTCATGTAAAATTCTGTGGACTCTATGATTTATTAAAACAGTCCAGTTTCCATATATGTCATTCCACAATGTCCATAAATCTTGTGCAATGTCCATAAATCTTGTGATATATATATAGAAGAATGTAAAATTTAAATCTATTATCATAGAATTTAATTAAATTTTGAACCAGTTAAGCACAAAATATTTGGGGTATCCATATGCATAAAGCGAAAGCAACTTTAGTGCAACTCTCAGCTTCGAATGTGATGCACGCCCAAATTTGAATTTCAAAGAAATGGCTGACAAATGCATGACGAAATCATGAATGAAATATGCCAGACAAAATAATGGAAAATGGAAAATAGCAGGCTCGATGTAACAGATGCAAGAGGACAAATGCCCTGGGCTATAGAACTCAAATAAATTATTAGCTATCCTTAAACATTAAACAACTTTTTAACAGAAGTGACACGCAAAGTTCATATATTTTCACAACTGCAGTATGTTGTTTTTTTTGTTGGAATTAGAAATGTATTAATTATTTCTTTTATATAGGTTTTGATAGGTTGTGTGGAGTTAGTAAAGCATGTGAGTTAATATTGGTATAAATATTATTAGCATTTAAAAAAAAAATTACACTATTGAATTCAACAACATTGTTGTGTGTTATTATAGGGTGTTATGGTTACTAATTCAGTGTTTAATTACTATAGCAATTTAATTTCCTCCTATGTCTAAGGAATTTAAAGAATCTTTTACCTAAGAATGATGGAGGTTCTTGTAGAGTTGTTAGCCAACCATTGCACTTAAGAGCCTCTACCAAGAACCATAGTTGTAATAGTGGAGCTCCCATCTTAAGTTGTAGTTCCATCTTAAGTTGTAGTCACGAGCCTAGAGCCTCGATTGTAAGTTGCTTCCCTAAAGTGTTGTCATGGTGAGCTTGAGTCACAGTAGTCACTCTATCATCAATAAGAACTTTACGTGACTCAACTTAATGCTGGGAGGTGTTTCAAAAACCATTGTTGAATGGGCCATTTGCAGAGAAAACTCTACCACTTTGAGCAAGCGGCTACCATCGTATGTAGGAAGGAAACAATGGAACAAAGCAAGAAATAGAGAGATAAACCGAATCAAGGGTTTGTAAACCCACACTACTACATGTGGGGAGTGTTTTTAGACAATATTTAAGACAATTTTCGAGTCAATTGTGTTAACTTGAGAAAAAAGGAAACTTGTGTATTGTCTTAATTATTGTCTTTAAGCGGGTGTCCCAAAATTATTGTCTTAAAAATTTGTCTCTATAAAGACAATATAGAACATATATTATTCTTGTCTCTATAAAGACAGAGACATTAGTGCCTCTTAAGAGACAGTTTCATTTGTCTCTATGGAGACACTTTCATTTTTGTCTATAGGGAGACTTTCATTTTTGTCTCTTCAGAGACAATTACATTTTTGTCTCTTCAAGGACAATAGCTGAGATTAAAAACATACCGTTTCCATAGAGACTATATGTCCATAATTCCAACTATTGTTTCTCTAGAGAGAATATGAAAAAATATTAAAAAAAAAACAGAATCATTTTAAATGTTATTTTGAGGTGGTTTCAACATTTAAAGTTTGCGAGAACACCATATGAATCAACATTAACCTCAAGCAAATAGCTGTCGGGATCTTAGCATGACGGGAAGGCTGCGAATGTTGCGCACTGCTTAGAATGAGAAAACCCTAATCACTGCATTCTTCTGGTTTTCATAGCTTGTGTCACAGTGCACCTACTGATCTCTTTCACATGGATGCACCCTCGGGAGGGGCGAGGTCCGCCCCCCTCCTTTCAACGCCTCCGCCTCTAACATTTTAAAGCCTGCAGCATCTCTGACCCCTCCTGGTGGTTTCTCAGAAATAGATCAGGGTTCCAAACTTGTCAGCAATGAAGCTGACCCCTCAACAGTATGTGAAACAGATGACCAAGACAAAGGCGTGAACCAAAAGTCTCCAACGTCATAGCCAAAGGGGACCTCGGCAACATGCATCCCGAAAGCAGCAGAACGAATCAAAGTCAATCTCCCCAGTCATCGAATCAATAGAAAAATCCAATTTATGCAGGACCATGCGCTCATAGGCAAATTCCTTGGATTTTGGCCAACTAAAAAGGCTCTGCAGGGCTGGATAGCTTCAAAATGGAAGCCTAAAGGAAAAGTCACTCTACAGCTGGGTCCCAAAGGCTTCTTCACGGCCATTTTCCACTGCGTGGAGGACAAATCTCGCATATTTGAAGGCGGCCCATACTTCTTTGACTCCTCAGGTCTATACCTTCGGGACTGGAAAGCTAGGTTTAACCCAGATAAGGAAGATTTCAGTTGGGCTCCAGTATGGATACGTATGTACTCCCTTCCTATGGAACACTAGAAAGAGGAAACGCTAGCAGACATCGGCAACAAATTGGGGGTCTTCATCAAAGTTGTTGAGAAAACCAAATCCCGTCGATACACCTCTTACGCCAGGATCTGTGTCTAGATGCACTTGACCAAAGCTCTTGTAGACTCGGTAAGTCTCTTTCATGATGATTTTGAATGGATCCAACCTTTAGACTATGAGCATATCCCTTTTCGTTGTTGGAAATGCCACGAACACGGCCATCTCTTCCGGGACTGTCCTCTGAATTCCCAGCCCAAAACCTCTGCTAATGAATCTAGAAAAGACTCTGAAGGATTTATTAAATTCCCTAATCACCGGAGGCATGCTAAGAACAATCCTGCAGTCCCAGAAAGCCCCAAAAAGCCTGAGTCCCAGAACAGATTCATTTTACTCTCCTCTCAAGATCGCTCAGAGAATCAAAGCCTTGTTCCTCAGGTGATCCCCTCCCCTCCCTCCTCCTCCCAGATTATCAAAGCTTCTTGGCCATCCTCTGCCTCCGATCCATCAAGCTCATTAACATCCTTGGACTTAGAGAAACATGTTCCAGATTATGGCCCAAATCCCTCTACCTTGGAGAAAACCATTGCAAAGTCAGGCCAGCAGTCTTCCTCAATGGATCTAGACGCTGCTCTGGCTCTTAGTTTACATGACATCACATACATGGAAGATCAAAACAATACCACAATAATGGATGAGGATCCAGAGAATGTTAGCCTGGATGGTCTGGACATCCTCAAATTGGAAACGACATGCAAGTAGAAAGAATACAACTCAATTCCCGCATGGCAAATCGACAGGCTGGAAGGAGTTCTCACCAAAGATCAGCACATTAGATGCCTATGTATACAAGCAGGAAGCCCTTGGGATGTAAAAAAATCCTCAAAGAAATGAAGAAAAGAGGGCGTAAAACAGATTTGAAAAGGACCATTATCATAGGAGAAATACTTATGGAATCAGGGCAATTCCCTAAGTTGACAAAGTTCTACAAACCCAAACCCCATTGTTTCTCATGAAGCTCATCTCTTGGAATGTGAGAGGGCTCAATAGCCCCTCAAAACACAGAATGATTAAAAACTTGATCCAGCAAGAAAAACCATCACTAGTTTTTCTTCAAGAAACAAAAAGTAATAATACTGCCATAGAAAGAATCCTCAATAAGGTCTGGTCAGGCAGCTGCTCAGTTTCAGTAGATGCCTCTGGGGCTTCCGGAGGACTGGCAATTTTGTGGGACCCACAGGTTCTTACTCTTCAAGACTTTCATGCCACCCATTCCCTCATCTAAGTGTCCTTCCATCTCATAGGAACAAACATTCATGGGCATCTCTCCAATGTGTATTTTCCGCAAAATTTACAACAAAAACTGGAACTATTGGATACTCTCACCATTCTAAATACCAATAGGAAATTCCCCCTCTAGATTGGTGGTGGTGATTTCAACATCATAACGTCGCTGGAGGAGAAAAACAGTGGAAGATCAAGGTTAGAAAGCAACAGCAGCGGCTTCAAAGAATTTATTCAAAGTAACCAATTAATGGATATTTAGACTTCCAATGGTGTATACACCTGGACCAATAAGCGGAGGGGTACCAAACATATTGCTTCCAAGCTTGATCGGCTCCTCATCTCGGATAATGCCATACACTTGGGAGGGGACTTTCATGCTTCCATATTGCCCCAAGGAGGATCTGATCACTGGCCCATTATGTTACAATGGTCAAGGCCAGGTACAAGATGCAACAGGCCTTTTCAATTTGAAGCTTTCTCGTTCTCAAATCCTAACTTCAAACAGTGATCAGTGAGGCCTGGCAATCATTTATCCCACCTGAAGGAGCCAAAATGTTTCAATTCCAACAAAAACTAAAAAACCTGAAACAAGTTCTCAAAGCTTGGAACCGCACTCAGTTTGGCAACATTTTCGAGAATCGGAAAAAGTTGGAACTGCAAATGAGCTCACTTCAACAGACTATCATTTTGGAGGGCAGGACAGAAGAGTAGGCGCATCAGGAGCAGAACCTTTGGACTCAAATTGAGGCTTGTAGGCAGCAAGAAGAAATCCTATGGCGACAAAAGTCCAGAATCTGGTGGCTCAAGGAAGGGGAGAAGAATACAAAACTCTTCCATAGATCGGCCATCCAAAGAAGAATGCACAACAATATTGCATTCATCAACAACAAACAAGGGGACAGATTAGAAGTGCATGAAGACGTGGAAAAGGAATTTAAAGATTACTTTCAGGAAATTCTCAGGGAGCCTCCAGGAAGCAGAGATCAAGCCATTAGAACCATCATGCAGCACATCCCTAAAATCATAACAGAGGATCATAACAATAAACTGCTCCAATCTATTTCACTTCAGGAAGTAGAAGCGGTGATGGCCCAACTCAAGGATGGTAAGGCACCTGGTCCTGATGGTTTTACAGCCAATTTCTTTCATGAGTTTTGGGAGCTCATCAAGACAGAGGTATGGGAATTAGTGGAGGAATCAAGATCTATGCACTGGATTCTCCCCTCCCTAAATGCCACTTTCTTAGCGCTAGTGCCTAAAGGGGATGAACAAAATACGCCCGACAATTACAAGCTGATTGCATTATGCAATGTCATCTACAAGCTCATCTCTAAAGTACTGGCGAATAGGCTCAAACCTCTCCTCCCTCTTCTCATCTCGCCGGAGCAGACTGGATATGTAGAAGGGCGTCAGATAATGGACGACATCATTCTTTCAAATGAAGTAATCCATTCCCTGAAGATCTTGAAAAATCCAGGTATGATTCTAAAGCTTGATTTATCTAAAGCTTTTGACAAACTCAGCTGGAACTATATTCATCAGATGTTAGTGGCATTTGGCTTCAATTCCACTTGGACACGATGGATCATGAACCTCATCTCCTCTCCCTATTTCTCGGTCTTGCTCAATGGCACCCCCTCATCGCCCTTCCACCCCTCACGTAGTATTTGTCAAGGGGATCCCTTATTCCCCTTCCTTTTTGTCCTCATGGCAGAGGGGCTCAGTCGTTTGCTTCACTCTGCCATTTCCTCTCATGTTCTCAAAGGCATTTCTCTCCATGGTCTTCATCCCTTATCCCACCAGCAGTTTGTAGACGACACTATGCTTTTTGGCCACCCCTCCTCTCAAGAGGCTAAAGCCTTCAAACATATACTCTCTCTCTTCTATGAAGCCTCATCTACTTCTATCAATGCCTTCAAATCCCAACTCTTCTTTTTTAACTCCCCAACCTCCACTCAAAGGAACATCACTCGTATTCTGGGATTCTCTACAGTAGCGTTGCCCTCGAAATATCTGGGAGCTCCTTTGTTGGACTTAGCCATAAAACATGCCTCCTGGAGGACTCTTCTCGATAAATTGGATTCAAGGCTCTCATCCTAGACTTACCGCTCTCTTAATATAGCCAACAAACTCATTTTGATCAAATCTGTTCTCCAGGCTATGCCTCTGTATCTTTTCTCCATCCCGGTGGCGCCAAAATGGGTCCTTAAGGCAATTCACAATCTACAGAGAAATTTTCTATGGGGATCTTCTGGTCTCAATAGGAAATGGGCTTTTGTCAATTGAAAGGAAGTCTGCTAGCCAAAATCAGAGGAAGGGCTGGGATTAAGGGATCCTCTCCATAGCAACAATATAATGGGTGCCTGCATTTGGTGGAATTGGATTTCCAAACCACAAATACCCTAGGCACAGCTATGGCAAGAAAAATATGCACCAGGAAGCCAAGGGAACGACCTCATAAGAATTAGCACTACAACCCCAGGCTCTTTGATGTGGAATGCTGCCAAGCTCCACAACGCCTTCATTCAAGAGCATAGCTTGTGGGAAATTCATTCAGGCACCACGGCTAGGTTCTAGGAGGACTGTTGGCAACAGCTCCCAAAACTAGCCTCTCTCTTCCACAAGCCAATTTGGTAGGTCTCAATGCAATAAGAAAATCTTACCCATGCCCATCAATTCTGGTAGCAGCAAGCAACCCAAGACTTTCACCTTTGGAATCCAGCCAGTACCTGGCAAGCCAATTGGCAAGGGGAAACCTTCATTGAGATCAATCAGGAGTTAAACCATAGAAGAATCAAATGCTCAGATCAGCAGGACAAACTGAGATGGGGACATACACCAAGGGGGATGTTCACCACCAAGGAAGCTTACTAGCTTCGCTACTCAGTCATTCAGACAGACAAGGATCAGCTCTAGGAACGGGTTTGGCAACCAGGAATATGGCCTAAAATATCCACCTTTCTTTGGCTCTTAAGCAAGAGACGTATCCTCACTTGGGACAATTTGCAAAAAAGGGGATTCAGTGGCCCATCGAGATGTCCCAACTATAATCTCAACTCTGAAACCATTACGCATCTCATGGATACCTGTCCTCTGGCTACTCAGTTATGGGAGAAAACTGCCTAATGCAACCGAACATCGGGAGAACGGATGGGAGATATAACAGAAAAAATCAGAAAATGGCAAAAGCACCCTTTTCAAAGCCCTCTTTTAAACTCACTGTCGACACTATTACGAGGCTTTCTCTATTGGATTCTCTAGAAGGAAAGGAACAGCCGAATTTTTAACAATATTAGCAGGCCTATTGATACTCTATAGCTTCTTTTGAAGCAAAATCTCCAAGAAACTCTAGCCATCAGACATTGGCATGACACGGATCTACCAGAATCACCTCAGGAATGCTACATCATGAACGCCTGGAATTTGGATCTGTCTTTTCTGGATCATGTCAAAGCTCGTCCTCCAATTAGCTCTGCCTCTCCTCTCACTTGGTCTCCTCCAGCATCCACCTCCTTCAAATTGAATTTTGATGGAGCAGCCAAGGGCAATCCTGGGACGACGGGCTTTGGAGGGGTCTTCAGGAACGATGTGGGCGCAGCATTGCATGTCTACTATGGAACCATTGGCAATGATACCAACAATGCTGCTGAATTGGAAGGACTGTGGAAAGGGATTTGCATAGCAGATCAAAAAAACTTCTTCCCATTAGAGGTCGAGGGAGACTCACTTATCCTAATAACAGCAGCTAATCAGGATTCAAGCAGGCACCTCGCCAACCAAGATAGCTTCTAGCTGGAGGCTACTCAGTAGATTGGAACAATTGGAGGATTGGCTTGGGAAGCCCCAAAGCATCACCTTCAAGCATGTAAGACGTAGTGCCAATAAAGTAGCTGATAAACTAGCCAATCAAGGGGTTAACTAGCAGATCCCCTACTTCTCAGGTCCTCTCAGTGACTCAAATGATGAACAAATTAAAAATTAATGCACTTCTCTGGTGCAACAAGACTACTCGCTCCCAAATGCGGGTGATTGTTAGTCACAAGGGTATGTTGGAGGCGCGTGAGAAGGGCAAGTGGCAGCCCACCTGCGTGAAGCGCATGACTCTTGGCATGGACGACAAGGTTCGCACATATGCATTTAAGGTAGCATTTACTCTGCCCACCCTGTTTTTGGTCATAGGAACGATGGCACTCCATCTCATTTTCATTGCTGCAGTTCTTTGGTCTACTCTCGGCTCAGTCCAGGTCGCTGTCTTGGGCTTTCCTCCAAGAGGAAGTCTACCTACCTACACCCTTTCGGCATTGGTGAATGATGAGAATTCTTCATGTATGGTCTTGCTCAGTAGAGCCTTTTATGCTTTAATCTACTCCGACCTCCCATTAGCTCCTCTTCCTAAAGCCTTCTTCTTTTCATGAGCTCAGTTTCCTGCTCTCTCAGTGATTTCATCCCTCAGTCGATCTTCTGTCTTCCCTCCTCCGTTTAATAGCTCCCATCCCGCAATCATGCCGAAAGAAAGGTTGAGAATGATCAGTAGGTGTGGCGGTTCACGTGGTAGAGCCACCGCCCAGCACATCTCTACCTCTCTGGACCCCTCGGAAGAGGTGTCGACCTACCCAGCAACAAGAAGTGGCAGAGGTCGAGGTCATGGGCAGGATAGAGGAGAAGCCTGTCAGCATCATGTGCATCCCACTTCTCACTACCGTATCCCCTGTTCGCTAGCAAATTCCTCTTTCATTGTATCTGTAACCATCGAAAGATGTGAGCACAACTCGGGTCTCGGTGCTGCTCATCAAAGGGCTATAGAGGAACAGAAGGTGGCAAGTCAAACTGCCACCCTGCGCCAAGGCACCAGAAGCATGCCCACCACGCACTCTGAGGCCAATGTCGGCCCAAGCACGAGAGGAGAGCCTTCTAGCTCGGCAATCTGCTCCTCTGACTCCATGGATTCCGGTCATTTTGGGTGCAGGGTTATAGAGGAATAGCCAATCACTTCTGATGGCGATTGACATAGTCAGCACCTCTGGTTCCATGGTTTTTCCCCCGAAGTTAAAGCTCTCCTCCTTTTTGATCCATAGGGTTCATGCCTCTCTCAGGCTTTTGTTCATGATTCAGGTGAGGGCCTTTCTATGCCTATATCTATGTAAAAATCGATCCTTGAAACAACAGTATTTCACTCAGTCCGATAACGCTGTTTGGGTCAGATTTTGTGTCTGTCTAGTATGTTCAATGTTCCTAGATATTATTTTCACTGATGTAAGTCATTTTGACGATTCTACAGTCAGTATGTCAATTTTTTACTATACGCCAACCTCATGGCATGAAATCTCGAGGCCAACCTCACTGTAACTTTTTTTGTATGAATATAGGAGTAGACTAATTGAGAAAAAAAACATTTAAAGTTAGCAAATAGTGATTTTAATTACTTTAAATATCTGTTCTTTATGGAAAAAAGGAATAAATTCCAATTTTTTTAAAGCTAACAATAAAGTCATTTTAAATATAAATGAAAAAACAATTTCCAAAACTTTACAACTTTGGAAAGAAACCTTGAAAATAAGAAGGCAACGCATGTATATTTGTTGAAAATACATACATGTCATTGAATTCGAACATGCAAGATCCTTAGTCGGAACTTCATTTCATAACATATTATGAGGAAAAAATGTTCAAGATTTCTCCATTCTATAAGAGAGTTTACTCTCCGACATTTAAATCCCAAATCTTGAATCCCATAAAAAAAATCAAAATTCACATTTCCTTAATTTCCTATCATCCCCTAAGGCCTAGTAGATTGTAGCATATAGTTTAATTATAGTTCCATGCTACCTGAATTCTTCTTCTTTTTTAGTTAAAATTATCATAAATTTCAAAATCCATAAAATGATATTATGTTCTTAAGAATGCTTGCTTGGTTATTATCGCTTCATCCTAGGAGACAAATGCATGGCAAAATCATGGCCACCTGATAGAATATTGGGAAAAGAATGGGCTCGATCTCGTAGATGCAGAAGTTCAACTGCCCTCTCGCTATAGAAGTCAAATAAGTTATTAATTATCCGTAAACATTTAATAAACTTTTAAAATAAGTGACATGTAAAGTTCATATAATTTTCACCACTTAGGTTGCCCATACCAAAATTTACTATCTATTTTTAATGTCATTTAATTTGTCACAGGATATGTAAGGTACAATTATGAGGTGTACGTGACTTTCCTTAAACACTGCACAAGCAACCTTTCCTCCTCAAATTCTGAATCCATGTTGACTCCTACATCCCAACCATCCTTTGAATTTTTACGTAAAAGATAAACAAATTCATATAGTGATATCTACATTAGGAGAACAAAAGGGTTTTTATAACAAAGGTGGTTTCAATTTCATCATGTACATGTGTATCTTCATTTTCTTCACCATGTTTTCTCTCTTCATCTCATACAAAATCAATTTTTTTCTTCCAAAATTTCTTGAGTAAATTTGTTTATATTGTTTATGACAACTTCACTCTTCATTTCTTACATTTATTATTCTACATCGATAGGCCCTTCCACGACTTCTTAAATTAATATTGCAATATCAAAATCCTTTAGTTCTTTTGTCACAATAATCACTTCGTCAACAACTGCAATGCTCTATTGATCGGTGTTGCTGACATTTTCACTTTATGTCCTTTGTAGAATATTTCAAGCTTCTTTAGATGTGGTTGTTGTAACAATATTAGGTAGCATCCTCTCATCCAAGCCTTTTTGAATAAGAAACAACGATGTTTCATACCCCTTGTTCTCTTCAAGTTTCTCCCTCTAACCTTGAGTCATGGCCTCATAGGCTACCTGGCTTGAGGGTTCTTCAAACCCATTCAAGAAAATGTCCCATAGATAATCTATTAGTATCTTAATTTCCCACAATTCATAATTTTTACCAAAGAAAATAGGAAGGGATGGAAGATAAGGACCACTGAAGATATCCATTCTTTTATGAATATGATATTTTCCAATATTTATCATGATCTTGAGGTTGTAAAAGACCTTCAACAATTACAATTTATATGCAAAACAAATGAGAGTTGTAGATTCCACTCTAGCAAACAACTAGGGCTCACAATGCTCACCCTTTTGATATGGTGGCTTCCTCAAACACCAAATGTTTCTCATAACCCCCTCAACAAAAATGACTATGCAAGTAACATAACTAGGAGTTTTTAATGGATGTTGGTTTCCAAAATCCTTGTTTTGGTGTATCTCTCAAATGAATTTGAAAATGGTCCTCTCTAATAAGGCGTTTTTAATGGAAATGGGTTTGCAAACCATTGTTTTGGTTTACCTCTCTATTTCATTCTTTGTTGCATTACTGGCTTCCCACATATGATGGTAGCCCCTTGCTCAAACTGGTAGAGGTTTCTATGAAAATGGTTCATTCAACAACTGTTGTTCAAACAGCTATCAATATCAAGTTGAGTCACTTAAAATTTTTTGTAGATGATAAAGTGACTATTGTGACGCAAGATCACAATGGAAACACTTAGGGAATTGGCTTACAATTGAGGCTCTAGGCTCGTGACTACAATTTGAGATGGTGGCTCGAGTATTGCGACTATGGTTCTTTGTAGAGGATATTATCTGCAATGGTTGGGGTAGAAACTCTACAAGAGCATGATTCATTCTTAGGTAGAGGATTGTTCAAATTCCTTAGCCCAATACCACTATGGGAGACATAGGAGAATCTTAAGTTGCTATAATAATTAAACACTAGATAAGTCACAACAACATCCTATAATAACACACTACAATGTTGTTGAATTCCACAATTTAGAAGAATCTTTAAAATGCTAATAATAATTATATCAACTTTAACTCACATGCTTTACTAACTATCACTTTATTTAGACTTGAAACGCTACATAACCTACCAAAACCTATACAAAAGAAGTAATTAATACATTTCTAACTCCAACCAAAAACATCATTGTACAGTTGTGGAAATCATATGAACTTTACATGTCGCTTATGTTATAAGGTTATTAAATGTTTAGGGATAGCTAATAATTTATTTGACTTCTATAGCTAGAGGGAACTTGAACTCTTGCATCTATGACATCGAGCCCATTGTTTTCCCATTATTGTTTCGGGAAGCCATGATTGTCTAGAAGGAATTTATTTTCATCTTCCACCTACTTAGTATTGCAAATCTAGAAAATTCTATCATCCTAGGGAGTGTTGGGAGTAGAAAATTGCTTGGTGTCACTCTGAAGTTCACGATATTTAGTTCTAATCCTACCAATATTCATTTTACTCTTGGTGCTAGTCAACATAGAGAGATAATTATGGTTATCAATGGTGGGGTTGATCACCTCCTTATAGTACCTTAGCTTCCTTTTATCCTCCATCTTCTTAACATCCCACATCTTGTAACTAAAATTGGGGTTAATGGTATCTTTGATATTGTACTTGCTTCCCATGATGATCTCCTCCTTAATCCCCCAAAGTTTTAGAAAATACTGAGCATCCTAATGCCACCCAAGCTTGGGGCACATGTGTGGGTTTTTACTAAAGTTAGAAGCAATTTTTGGGGGCCTTTTGGATTCCATATTGTGAAGTTTCTTCTTATACTTCAGATATGTAAACATAGTCACACTTTCAATGGGGGATAAGCCAACTTCGATGAAGAGGATATGCTAGGGATTATTTCCCTTGATGTTCAGGTTGTAGGTTATGAACTGCTTTTGGATCATCTCAATATTTCTCCACAACTCCCTAGATATACTGCACCCCCAAACTTCACATATCTATAAGATAACATAGGTGGTGAGAGTCTCAAAGAGGAATTTTTTCTACTCCAAATGTAAAGATCAACTAGCTTACAATTGTTTTCTAGCACATAATAAGCTTTGATACCTCCAATAATTTTTTTCTCAATGCTATAATTCGAGTGGAGCTGATGAGGAAAGTTAATACCAAAATATTTATAAGAAGACACCTACTCAAGAAAACGGTTATCATAGACACAACTACCATGGGTGATGTTTTTACACTAGCCTTTACTTGACACCCCCTGGTTCAACTTGCTGGTGAGGCCCATACTTTAATATTTAGATTATTATTTTAAATAATATTATTAATAATATTATCATTTT
>Ga0068628_1000349_pt1 | contig 15331 bp, 14 predicted proteins | sample InSIn2gowninarea_FD_77431 | JGI IMG/M metagenome (GOLD analysis project Ga0068628, IMG submission 77431) | Clean room microbial communities from NASA Spacecraft Assembly Facility at Jet Propulsion Laboratory, Pasadena, California, USA -... ... | reverse complement strand
CAAAAGCATAAGAAGAATTGACCCAGTTTCAACAAATACTAAATAGTCCAACTTCCATATTTTAACCTTGTGTATTGAGTACAAGCAAAGCTTGATAAAGAAGGAATAGTGGTTTAAGTTCCCATCTATTTCATACCAATACAATAGTACCTATAATGGGGCAAGAGTAAGTAGTCATAAGCACTTTGGACAGATTGCTACAGGGCTTATCCTTGAAACTACTTAGGGGCCTAGAGCTTACCTTTAGTAGTGATAATGACTTCATAGAAGGTGGAATGGATTGTATGGCTCATGTAGGCTCAGTAGCTAGAAGGATTTCTAGGGGAATGGTGACAAGGGTGAGGGCCATTCACTTTATGATCAATGTATGTATATAGATGATACCTTGCACATCTAAGTAAATGGCCTAGATGTGTGAACTTTGGTTCTAAGTATTGATCTAGGCCATGACATACCTTATACTTTTAAATCTAGCACCCATTTTAGCACCATATAGTACCATATGTAGAGGAACCACCACTAGAAGAGGTTACATTCCTTCTAGATCCAAAGGTATATTTATGGATCAAGAACCCACAATCCTTATACCAATAGAAGTGAAAAGAAGGATATATAGCTAGAGAACCCATTGTTTAACTAATTGATCTAATTTCTCCACCACCACCAAGGGTATAGGTTGCAAAAACAAATGCATACGCAAATCATCTAGTTGATTAAGATCAAGCTCGTTCTTTTTATGCTCAGTATGGACCATATTTTTGACACATTGTTCACTGTGAAGTCAAACCTATGCATGTGTAGCATCTTAGATGGCACAATAATATAGATTACAAAGGGATATAATTCTAACACAAGTAAAACAATGAATTAGTGAGAAAATTGCTAAATATGTGATCCAAGGGATCAAGAAAATGCTCAAAATTGAAAGTGTCTGAAATTACTCAAAACTAGCACCAAATTGTAGTTCTCGTCATCTTGAATCCAATGCCACTTGAATTGCCTCAAACCGACATTGTATGCTCAAGATATCACGTTCTAAAGTTTTGACCAAATAGCGAAAAAGTCAAACAACAGGGTTGACTAGGCTGTTGACTAGGAAAACTGTACAACTAATGTCATGCTCACGGTGGCATGCTAACTAGGCATACTACAAAAAATAGGACCAATCCAGACTCACCATGTGTCAGCTTTGTACAAGGTCGGTTGGTGCAGTTTTATTGGCTGAGGGTACATGGTACGGGCCCATCCTAGGGCACCATGTGGCACTCTGGGAGAGGTCAAAAAAAATTTATGGAGACCATTCAAACCTGTGACCTTTCAAACAAAAACCAACCACAGTACCAACAAACCACATATATGTTTTTAATATATATTGTGTCATTTATATTTAAAGAGCAGTCATTTGTATGGTGATAGGAGGGGCAGGGCTCTTAACCCTTGGTTACACAACACCATAAGACCGAAGGCTTTGGTGAAGGGGATGGGGTCATTAAGCCTTGGCCTTAGTTTTATCAATGGTCATATGACTAGCACCTACAGCAGAGGGGGCAGACCAAGTGGCACTTGGCCCATGTCGACCCTCGGTCCCATGATCTGTAATGTAACTAATGGCTGAGACAGGAGGAGTTGGAGAAATGGGGCCGGGCGGTTAGCCCCGACCCCCAGCCACATGGCACTTAATGTGACCCTGACCCAGCACTTAAAGGTTATTGGCAGAAATAAACAGGCGACCAATTTCACAAATTTTGATAGGAACCTCGCCCACGCCAGGCGAAATTGTTGCTCGGTGGTTGGTAGACAGGCAGAATTTGTAGGATGATTAGCCATAATTGCATATTTGCATAACAGTTAGCAAAATTTGTTCAAGGAGGCATATCTTGCTCATTTTTCAACCTTTTTGAACTCAAGAAGAGCCTAGATAGGGTTTTTTTAGCATTCTGTATTCATTGGCAGCACTATTTTTGCAATTTGAGGACTATAAATTGATGTAATTTCATATTTTAGCATATAATTGAAGAGGCCCAACATTGGAAGTTGGACTCGAAGACGTAGCCCAGGAGGGGTGAACTCAGTTATCAAATTTTTGTTTTGTGTTGTTGTTTATGGTTCATTTTTCTCTGTTTTATTTCTACAAATTGAGTTTTAAAGCTCTAATTTTATGTGCTTTTGCAACTTGATCCATTGCTTACAAGACATAAACTTTCTTGCAAATTTTTAAGAAACCTTCAAGTTTTCAATTTCAGATTAGTTTGGTATCAGAACATGGTTATTTTGAAGGTTTGATTGTGTTTACAATTGTTTTCTTGATGCTTACAAGGTTAAAGTTGAAAAGAGGAGAAGCAGTGCTTGAAGAACCAAATCCTCAAATTGGTTCAAGGAGGTCACAAAATCCTCAAACTCCACTAGTCATGGAACATGAAGAAGGACATGAGATTATGTCTGAGGATGAGAGAGATTTTAGAAATGCTTTCTATGACGTGTCTGAAATAGTGAAAGTTTTATATGAAGAGAGGACAATAAGGTTGCATGGAGAGAATTAAAATCAACCAAAAGGTAATGGTGGTGATGGGATCAAGCTCCACCTCCATCTGCACCTCCTCCTTCACCTCCATATTCACCTTCATCCTCATCTCCTTCACACACTCCTCCAAGATCTCCAAAAGGAATGATAAGTTTCCTTTGTTAAAGCTTGATGTGACCAAGATCCAACTTGCTTCTCTTTGTTTGGAAAGTGAAACTCTCATCTAGTGGGAGGCTAGAACTCAAGAAGACTTGAAGAAAAGTGATAAAATTATCTCTTCTTGGAATGATTTTGTAGTTGCATTAAGAATGCAATTTTATCCATTCACTTACATGCAAAAAGAAATTATGGATTGGAAAAATTTTAGACAAGCTAAAGGTCAAAGTGTTCAAAGTTACACACAAAGATTTAGAAGAAGAGCTTTAATATTAGGTGTAGATTTGTCTTCACAAGCCACTCTCCTTAAATACATAGGTGGATTACATAGTTATTTGAGACATACAATTCTTATTTTTAATCCCACCAATCTAGATGAAGTATGTGTTCAGGAAAATTGTTTAGAAGCAAGAGGGAAGAATGTTCCTCAAGAGACTAGCAAGAATGATCTAAAATTAAACAGGAATGAAAAAAATTACAGATATAACCATAAATATAGAGATGCAGCAGAAATAACACTTCATTTCATTAATATCATAATACTGAAATATGCTTACAAACATAATGGAAATAAAATAGCTCAGGCGATGGTAGCTTATCTCTAGGGAGAGATGTGGCGGCTACATGCCTATGAATTGTGTTACAATGAAGCTCAAGGGCCTATTTATTATTTAACAACAAGGGAAAACCCTAAACAACCAAAACCCTAACCCCAGGAGATGTAATGCCAAGAGTTTGTGGGCCCCATTGGGGTTAGTTGGGCAGCCAACTTCTCAATGTCATAACTTGGTCATATTATCTTTGTTTGGCGCGTACAATATCTTGTTGGAAAGGTCTCTCCGAGTACTATAGAACTTTTGGTAGGCCCTTGACTATGGCTATGGGCCTGCTATGGACCTAAAAAACGTTGTTTAGGGGGTCAAAACTGCTCCAGAAGTTCAGGACCCGAAAAACTGCTAAAAATAGTAAATGCTGAAATAAACAAGGAAACAGATGAAACCGGCTAGAGGTCTATGTGGAATAGGCGAGTGGCCACCAATATCCACCTGAATCAGTCCTCACCCCTTAGGAAGCAATGGTCCCCATTGCGTGCAAAGCCTCCATGAGGTGAGGAAATTTTTGTTGAACTTGGTCCTTGGTGAACCATTTGCCCTAGAGAAGGAGTTGGCCTGCTTTGAAAACTCAATATAGTTGGATCCTTTGTTGGTGAGTGTTCTTGATCTACGTGTCCATGGTCTGATCAGTTGTGTCCTATTCCATGTAGTACGGGTTGAGATCTATTGGTGTGAGTTGTTCTACAATGTCGAATGTGTCCAACAATGGTGGAAAGTACGGCCAAAGGCAGTCTACATTGAATATTGGATGCAGACCAAGGAATAGTGGGATGTTGAGCTGGAAGGAATTGTCACCTACAGCCTTGGTGATGTTGTATGGCCCATATCAGGGTGGGAAAATCTTGCAGTGGGGTCCAGCGAGGCGCTCCTTCTACAAATGTAGCCAAACTTTGTCACCCACCTGGAACTTGTGCAGCAATCTTGAAAGGGGCTATGGCCTGTTGAGATTTGGAGAGATTTTTTGTAGTTGTGGTGGACATAGGGGAGGATTTCATCCCATTTTCTTGGATCCTTTGAGTTGTACATCTGCAGAATGTGTACGATCATCTTGTTGACAACCTCTATTTGGCCATCAGTTTGGGGGTGGAACGTCATGGACTTAGTAAGTTTGGTATCCAGCATCGACTAGAGACTTGACCAAAGTGCACTTAGGAATCTGTCATCTCGATCTGAGATAATGGACTGTGGGATCCCAAAGTGTACCCACACTCGCTCAAAGAAGAGCTTAGCAGTGGCCTCTGTTGTGATACTCTTCTTGTAGGCTGCCATGATGGCCATCTTAGAGAATCTGTCGATGACCAAGAAAACGTAGTCATCTTAGTAGAAGGAAGGCCTGACATGTAATCCATGGAGATAGATTCCCAAGGTCACCTAGGAGTAGGTAGAGAAGTATATAGGCTATGCTTCTTGATGGTTGGTTTGAAATCATGCAGGTGTGGAGGATCTAACGTACTTCCCAACATCTTAATGAATTTTCGGCCAATAAAAGTACTTTTGCAGTACCGCCATTGTTTTCTCTACTCCGGAATAACTAGCGATACGATTGTAGTGTGCCTCCCAAATCATCTTGGCACACTCTCTTGAAGGAAAATAGATCTGTCCCAAGTGGAATAACAATGCATCATGAAGGTGAAAATTTGGAACTTGATTACCTTCCAGGAGTGTCTAGTATGTGCTGCCAAATTTTGGATCACTATGGTAAAGATGTGGCCACCCCAAAGTCCTGTGCCCAGAGGAGTCGAACAAAGTGATCAGCGCCATGACTAGTGGTCGACTCAGGCAATCTGCAACATTATTGGTGTCGTCCTTCTTGTACTTAATGTTCAAATGGAATTATTGTAGATAGGTGGACCATTTCTGATGGCGGTCATTCTCCAACTTCCCTTGTGTCTTTATGAACTGCAGGGGTTGGTGGTCTGTGTGGATGATTGTTTCCTTCCCCAAAATGTAATGCTTCCTTTGACAACAGGCCCGCACAATGGAATACATTTCTTTGCATAAGTGGGATACTTTCAGACTGTGTCTAAAAGTGTCTCACTGTGGTAAGCTACTGGATGCCCTTGCTAAGTAATAATTGCACCAATAGCATAGTCGGAGGCATCTGTCTCAATCTCAAATGGTTGTTGCAAGTCTGGTAATGTGAGAATTGGTGAAAATAAGAGGCGATGATTCAACTCAGAAAATGCCTTCTGTTGTGTTTTAGACCCAAAAAAAAATTTCTTTCCCTTCACCCTTGGTGACTTGACTTAAAGGCCAAGTGATATGAGAGAAACCCAACATGAACCTGCGGTAGAAATTAACAAGACCTACAAATTTTTGGAGCTCTATTAGAGTGGTTGGGGTTGGCCAATACCGAATGACTTGTATCTTTTTTGGGTGCACATGCACACCCTGCTCATCAATGACATACCCCAGATATTGAACCTGGGTCATGCCAAAAGTTCATTTCTCCAAATTGGCACACAACTTGTGTTGTCGCGAGGTTTGAATGACTTATCGAATATGGTGGAGGTGTTCTTCCCAACTCTGGCCGAAGATCAAGATGTCATCTAAATACACCAACACAGATGCATTGGTGAATGGTTGCAAGATGTCATCCATCAATGGCATGAAGGTTGCGGGGGCATTTGTCAACCCGAAAGGCATGACCAACCATTCGAAAATGCCTCCTTGGATCTGAAGGAAGTCTTCCACACATCGAATGGTTCGATAGGCACCTAGTGATAACTAGACTTCAAGTCAATATTACTGAAATATTTGGACACCTTGAGCTGGTCTAGAAGGTCATAAATCCATAGGATTAGGTACCTATTCTAGACAGTGATCTTGTTCAGCACCCGTTAGTCAATACAGAGTCTCCAAGTCCCATCCTACTTTTGTACCAATATAATCAGGCCCCCACAGGGTGACGAGTTTGGACTGATGTGCTCTTTCTGCAACAACTCTAGAATTTGTCTCTTGATCTCATCGTTCTCCATAATAGAGCATCGACAGATCATCCTAATGGGTAGCAACATGCCCGGGGTCTGATCAATGGAGTGCTTGACCTGACAATGTAGAGGTACCCCTGTAGGTGAGGCGAAAATGTTCCTGTACTCCTCCACGACCTTGTCCATATGCTACTATTGTGCGAAGGAGACCCGTCTAGAAACCATGGCCACAACCTTATTCTTTCCCTAAGGGCGAATCATAAGGAAAAAAATCCTAGTCTGGGGAATGATCTTACTGCATTGCTTTGCAGTGATCAAAGAGATGGTGGTAGGCGGGGCTATCTCTGGTATCCTATACAACTTATTACCCAAATTAATAATCATAAAGCGAAGTCTAGACTCATATACAACATGTCACTTCCATAATTATGGTTGTCCTAATAATACATCACAAATTTCAAGAGGAGGAACATCACACATTACCTCATCTGTGAAGGGCTTGACGTTGTAGGGAAGGTAGCACTGTTGGATGATGCAGAAATCTCGTCCTTGGTGAAGCCATCCTATGGTGTACAGTTGCAGATGTGTTATCATCGGTAGGCCCAGCCGCTTCATGACCTCTGCGAAAATGAGGTTCTTTTGGCTCCCGCTGTCAAAAATGAACTACATCGGAGAACCCTTCACCCACATCTGTGAGTGGAAGAGGCGTTCCCCGTCCTATGAATCTTTAGGCTCATTATTCTGGATCTTGGTGGTGGCCACGCTGTCACTAAACTCTACACCAATGATCTTCTTCCCTTTGTCATTCCCCTTATCAAGTTCTGACTTAGAGTTGGAACATGTGTCTGAATCAGAAGCCTTCATCTCGTCCACCAGTGACTCCTTGGCCCGACACTCACTTGTGTTGTGAGTGGAGCTCTTATGGAATTCACACCATTTCCTCGTGTCCTTCTTTGTCTTCATGGTGTTTTTCTTTGCTTTCGGCTTCGGCAGGTTTTCCTGGGTTTCCCCACCTTGGATTTGGCCTTTGCCCTGTTGTCTAGGGGTGCCTTTTCCTTGCTTCAGATTCGTAAATCCAAAGTCTCACTTTTTTCTGTTTAAACTTTTGATCAATCTTGACAGTGTATCGATATGTCATTCCGAGCGAGGATATGTCTAGGAAACCCATCTCATCCTAGATGTAATTGTGTAGACAGTCATGGTACTTGAGTACCAAATGTCGCTCAGAATCCTTGACACCCAACTTTGTGCAAAGGGTATGGAAAACATTTGTGAACTTTGACACATATTGGTCCCTTCCCTACCATAACATGGTCCAATTTATTTATTTATCTTCATAGCTCTCGACAGGGTAATATTGTTCCTTAATGGCATATAGAAAAGAATCCAAGTAGGTGTGGCTGAAAACATTGAGGATTCCCTCTCGTCCTTTTGTTCATAGTACATTTCCCACTAGTCCTTGACGTGTGGGGTGGCTTTAAGAAGTGAAAAATTAATATTTTCTTGATTTGAAAAGTCATACCGAAAAATATCCTTCCAAAAGATTCTGCCATTTATTTATGGCGTCTACATCTATATGGCCATCAAATATGGGAATATCAAAGTTAACTTGTACCTTAAAATGAGTGGCGCCTCCAGAGTGGTTGTTGGATGAAGATGTGTTGCCTATGGGTAGCCATCAGAGGATCTGAGCAAACCTATCCATCATCACGTTCCTCTGTCACTCGAGGGCTTCCTCGAGCAATATTTTGATAGGATCTCCTTCCCCCTCATCTATCTCTTCTTCTTCCATGGGAGGCCATCGGGGTTTGCGAGTTTGGTCTTGCAAAGGTTCAGCTAGATCGAGCCCTAACTCCTTATACCTTGACCTCGTTGCGGACATGCAAAGAAAAGCAGAGAAAGAGAAGACCCCTCTGATACCAATGATCTAAAATTAAACAGGAATGCAACAAATTATAGATAGAACCATAAATACAGAGACGTAGTAGAAATAACACTTCATTTCATTAATATCATAATACTGAAATATACTTACAAACATAATGGAAATAAACTAGCTCGGGTGATGGTAGCTTGTTTCTGAGAAGAGATGTGGTGGCTACATGCCTCTGAACTGTGTTACAATGAGGCTCCAAGGCCTATTTATTATTGAACAACAAGGGAAAACACTAAACAACCGAAACCCTAACCCCAGGAAATGTAACACCAAGAGTTTTTGGGCCCCGTTAAGATTAGTTGGGCAGCCAACTTCCGGGGGTCGTAACTTGGTCATAATATCTCTATTTAGTGCATAATATACCTTGTTGGAAAGGTCTCTCCGAGTACTATAGGATTTTTGTCTTGCTGCGAGCCTTAAAAAAATGTCGTTTAGGGGGTCAAAACTACTCCGGAAGTTCAAGACATGAAAAACTGCTAAAAATAGTAAATGTTGAAATAAACAAGGAAACAGATGAAACCGACTGGAGGTCTAGATGGAATAGGCGGGTGGCCACGAATATCCACCTAGATCAAAGAATCCATACAAATATGGAGACAAAGGAAAGGAGAATTTTAAAGGCAAAGAAAAAAAGAATGCTACGGTCAAGAAAGAGGGAGAAAAACTCACATCAAAACATTATTCAAAAGAAGGTCGTGATGAACACCATTGTTGGAAACTACATCTAGAAATGAGACCAAAGAAGTTCAACAACAAGGGGAAATAAAATAATGTTGCAACAACTCGACAAGATCTAGGATCTAATTCAGGTGATGAGACCAAACTCACAGCCATGGCAATGAAAGGTAAAGTTTCTATTGCAAGCGCTAGTTATTATAGCAAGCTTATTGAGTCTCAAAATGATAAATAAATAATTGAGCTTTTCCATATTAGATTCATTACAAAACACACCAAAGTTGATACCTTGTTTGATAGTAGATCCCAAGATAACCTTAGTTTCTGAAGATATTGTTAAGAAACTAAACTTAAAAACTATATCTCATCCTAAACCATACACTTTGGGTTGGGTATGTGACAATTCCAAATTTCAAGTGACAAGAAAATGTAAACACAAATTCACCATCACTACAAACTTTATTGATGGGGTAGAGCTTGATGTTGTACCACTTGACATATGTGGAATTGTTTTAAATATTCCATACTTATATGACCGAAAATCCATATTCTATCGTCATGAGAACAAATATCATCTTTCTAAAGATGGAATTGAGTCTATTGTTAGAGCACATCACAAGAAGATGAACTTGTCTCTTGTAAGTGTTGGTCAAATGAAAAGGCTTGTAAATGCTAGTAAGAATTTGTATTGTTGATGATCAAACCCAAAGATATTGTTGAATCTGAAGCTTTCCAAGGATGTGATGCAAAAATCAAGTATGATTTGGTTGAAGTTGTCAAAACATATGATAAGATGTTTCAGGAACCTGAAAGGTTGCCTCCTAAGATAGGAATCCAACATGAGATTCAATTGCAACAGGATGTGCCTCTTCCAAACATTGGCATGTATAGAATGTCAGTTTTGGAGAATGCATAAGTCAAGAAGAAAATTCAAGAGATGCTTGAAAAAAGGGTAATTAGACCAAGTACATCTCCTTGTGGGTATTCTATTGTCTTGGTTCCAAAGAAGGATAGTACACGGTGCATGTGTGTGGATTTTAGATCTTTGAACAAAATCACAGTAAATAACCGTTATCCTCTTTGTTAGGGCCCAACCCTAACCCCTTTATTTATGTAATAAGCCCAATGGGGCGAGTCATAGTCATAGTTAGTTAGAGATTAAATAAAGCCCGCATTAATAATTGTAAGTGGTTGACCCGCATTAGATAAAAGCGACCACAGTTAGTTGTCAATGGGCCATAGCTAATAAATAAAGTGGTTAACCTGTGTTATGTAAGGGACCACTAGTAGTTAGGGTTTTGGATGTCATTTAGCTATAAACAGTCTTAGTTAGTAAAGGAAATATCATTGAGTCTTATTGTAATCAAGATCTACTCTACTAGAGGTTCCCCCTTGAAGAGGGAAGTGAACATTGAATCTATTTCTAAATAATAAAATACTTGTTGTTTTTCTCATTTTATTCTGTGTTCTAGGCTATATTTCTTCGCATTAAGAGCATAACAAGTGGTATCAGAGAACTTTCCAAGGCCGATTTTACCTCCAATTTTCACCAAAAAACAAATTAGGCTAGAGATGTGTTCCGCATCTTTAAACCACGGGATATGTCGTTGAGCGCATAAACTTGTGAATTTGAAGAGGCATGCATGTAGGAACTACAAGAGGTGGTCATGCTTGTTGAACTCCCTTGTAACCCCTATGGGTGCTCCTTCGAGTAGTAGTGCATTAGATAGAACCACACATAGACTGCAATTCCACGTACCCTTGGGTATATTGGAAGCCCCCTAGGCTCACCTGAAAACTAGCCTTAGATTAGCCATTGTCTGTCTTGCTGCTACAGTACACTGAGAACAACACTTGGGGAGATTACTCGCACGTACAATAGGGTAGTCAGGTACTACGACTAAGGGTACAGTCGATCCTCCTTAGTTAGCATCCTAAAAGATTGGGTTGAGTACTATTGTTGGACCCCTTGTGTATGTTGTTATTTGTATAACCTGACACTCCTTTTTGACCATAGTACCCTCTATTATCTGAAGATCACCCACTACCTTATCTTCTAGATTAGATCTAGAAGTTGGGGTTTTACCGCTGCAGTGAAAATCAGATCTAGAAATTGGGGTTCTGCTACCATCATACAAATCAGATCCAACAGTTTGGGTTCTGTCATCGTCGTGCAACTCACATTCAACAATTGGGGTTTTGTTGGAAACAGGTCACCTAGGGTCAATTTCTGGGTTAAAAACCCAAGTCTTGGGGCAGAAGGCCCAAATTTTGTATAAAGAAATGTAAAGTCTCTGCATTTTGTGGTCGTAGAGCACGAAGGTATCAAGAGTCAACAAGGGTTTCCACCCTTAGTCTAGATAGGTTGTGTCGGCTTGATGAGATCTGCCCTTGGTCCGTGGGCCATGGGATTGTATAAAAATGAGGTCTTAGAGGAGTTTTTAGTGAGTTCAGTTCGGTTAAGGGAAGTTGAGTCATTGATGAGTCTGTAAAGGGGCTAAGAGCGAGATTCTTAGCGTAGGAAGAAGGCTCTGGAGATGAGTGTGCAAAGGCCTAGGGTAGAAGTCCACAGCTGAGTGCACGGACCCCTGCAGCTATGTGTGTAGGGTAATCAGAGTCTATACTGAACATCTAGATCATCAATAAAGAAGACTATTCTGAAATTGTTATGTATTTTACTTTTGTCAATTGCATGCGATTATGTTATGTTAAGAACTAGGTTTATGTTTTATTGCTAAATTAATGCACAAATCTATATGTTTTCCTTTGTTATATGAACACAAGTAGAGATATATGTTTACGCAAAGATAATCTAAATTGCATGATAGACTTGGCAAACACTTAGGATAATTTGGAGAAATATACAACAAAGTAATTACAGAGGTGCATAAGTGTCGAGATCACTTGCTAGAGTTACGCGAAGGACGATTGCATACCTTCACGGAGGTTCTGAAAACTAATAGAGAAGTACATTGATAAGCCCTAAAGGCTTATCGATCTGTGCGAAGGCAGGGTTAAGGTATAAAGTTGACATCACAACCATCTCAAGGTGCGGAAACTTGGTTCCTGCATCCCCCCATACTACTTCGGGTGAGACTTTAGTCCGCGCTCTACGGATTGATGCTGAAAGGGCTAGTAGTGTAGGGATTTGCTTGGCTGACTAAACGTTGAACCTGGGTCAGGGCCCATCAAGCCAACAAATGGTTTGGTTTCCAGGACTGAGATTTGTATAACGAGATGTGTGATGTCGCATCACTGGAATCCAACTAAGAAATCGATTGAAGACTAGTTGGATAGAAATATCCACGAATTCGCGGCGCAAGAGAACAGGAATCCGCGATTGACAAAGGAACAATGGTTGGACAAATACTTGTAAACAAAAATTCATGAAATCTTCTTTTTTTCTTTCCCAGTTGAATTATACGAGTGGATCACGAAGTTGGCAGACGGTCAGGGAAGGTGGAGGCTTGACGGTCCAACTGTCTAGACCCCAAGGTTAGTAAGGAAATTAGAAGCCTCTGGAGATAATATTGTGCACGTTGTCAATCATTGGCTTGACCATATCATAGGAGGGTTTGTGATAGAGTTCGCGGTTGATACTTCGGTCAACTACAATGAAGTAAAACGTCGCTTCTTCAAGGGGCCACGAGGTAAGTATTTGAAATCACTAAATACTTGGATTTAGATGCTCTTGTGCAAAAAGCAGGTCATGAAGTTACCTTGATGTTTGGAGCTACGCGAAGTGGAATGTCTTTCAAGAACGGAGAAGAAAAGGTCCTAAGTATAGCCCATTGATTGAGCCTCCTTTGAGTGACAACAAAGGAGCAACGCAGGTTTCTCCGCTGAGCACTATTCAATTGATAAGACATGGGTTCCCATGAATACCTACACCACCTCCATCCTAATCCCATCCATCCACACCGCCTCCATCCTCACCTCCACCACTTACCCCATCATCCACACCGTCGCCACCTCCACCACTATTCAACAGGGCGAACTCCTTAAAGCTACCTATATTCAAGGGCATAGGAAATGAAGATCCAGACCAGTTTTGGTTCGTCATGAAGGTTGTATGAGAAGCTCAAGGTATCATGGACGATCAAATGAAGAAAGCAATGTTGGTTACTAATTTTCTAGACAGCGCACTAACATGATACATTAAGTACAGTACTAATAACCTGACGTCCACATTAGCAGATATCCAAACTGCACTGAATAGGGAATTAGTAGGCCTAAGTCTCAAGCACAATCCATTATGGGACTCAAGGAGATCATGACAAAGCCAGGGGAGACACCCTGGGATTTGGATCAAATATTGAATTGTACAATCCGTGAAGCCAACATGAACCTAACCGATGGGTAGCACCGTGAATGGTTTGTAGCCTTGCTCCTGCCCAACCTAAGGGTTGCGTTATCACAACAGAAGATTGGGACCCAGGCAGAAGCTCTGGAAATCATGATGAGACTGAATGAGACACTGATGCAAGATGTTAGTCTGGGGGTTCAGTAGATTCACACACAGTTGCAAAACCTTTGCCTCGAAATGCATAGTCTGAATAAAGACAGAACATTTCGGCCAGAGGCGCGCGAAGAAGTCTAGTGCCTAAAATGCAAAGGTCAGGGGCATAACAAGGATCATTGTCCAGTCTTTGTGAACTATGTTGAAGCAGGGGAGCCAATGCCTCTAAGGCCAGAGGCTGTAGCAGGGCCAAGTCATGGGGAATTCACTCAGTGGACCTCTAACATATCACATGCGTTCATGGCATATTAAAAAATACCCTTAATTTGACTACATATTGGAAAATCCTTCTAAAAATCACATTATTTAACCCCCTACCAATATAAACCCAATATAGCTCCCCAATTTAAAAAACCCCTACTTTCACTAGATATTGTAGATATCCATTTTTTCATTAACATTTTTACACCCCTTTATATTTTGTCATTAACTTTGAGCTCCATTTTTTTATATTTTCCAATATAAAATCCTTACCCCCAATATATTATGTCATTTTTTCCTCGATATACATTCCCCAATATGAACCCACGTGGTATGATATTTCTCCCTCAGTGAAGCCCCCGTGGGCCAAGTACAGGGCCCGCGGTATGGTGTGCTATATGTCAGGTAGTTGGGAAACATGCAACCAACAATTTCCATTTGTTGTATAAATTTGTACAAACGCCACAATAGCTCTTCTGCAATTTATGTCAATCAATAGGTCATGATGAGTGCAATTGCCATAGATATGAATTAATGATGGACAGGACACTTGCATACAGGGTGCAGGAAGAAACGCAGCCTCTGGACCAAGGCGCTCAGGGAGCGCAAGGTGAGTATTAGGGGCACAACCGAGGCTGAGGTGGAGGGGGGTCTGGTAGAGGTCGAGGGTAACTTATTTGTTACAATTGTGGAGGACTAGAACACTGCGCGAGATACTACCCAAATCCGATGCAACTGTCATGCTGCTATTGTACTCAGTTTGACCATGCGACTAGGATTGCCCTATATTATTGGCTAAGATTCACGAGAAGGGGGCACAACCTTCGCAGCCGACTCATAAACTATAGATGATGAGGGTTGATTCTCGCGAGGAAGACCCTAAGGTAAACATTATGCTACAAAGTGGAACAACGACTAGTGAGGATAAGGGGAAGCAGCCTGCAGAGGATGAGTGGGTCCGTAAAGCACGGGAAAAAGAGACCAAGTTTGATCTAGAATGCACAAAAGAAACATTTATGGAAGCAAAGAAAAGTTTTGCTGAGGCCTCTACCTCAGGAGGTCAGGAGAAACCAATTGAAGAAATGGACCCATCCATGATTACCATGTTCTTGGAGACCTCCATGAAACTACTCTGCGATAGTAAGGCTGCGAAGGGACTACATGAACTGATCAATCGATGCGATGGTAAGGGCAGCGCTACTAGAGAGTCGTGCATAGTCAGAAATCTTGGTAAGCATAAGGTGAGGATTGGACGTGAGATGAGACTCACCACGTAGATAGGGGAATATGAAATGGACCAAGTTATCTTGGATCTAGGGTCCAACGTGAATGTTTTTCCCAAACAAACATGGGAAAGAATGGGGAGACCTACACTCCAGTGGTCTCCAATCCAGTTAAGGATGGTGAATCAATAGAAAATCATCCCAATGGGGAGGCTGCAGGGGGTAACAGTTGATATCGAAGGCGCAAGCGCACTGGCGTATTTTGAAGTAATAGAGATTGTGGATGATAGCAATCCATACCTCGTGCTCCTTAGGATTGTTTGGGCCACTGACATGAATGGGGTAATCAACTTGAAGAAGCGAAAGATGATCGCTCCATGTAGTGGTGCCACTGGATCCCACAGAAGGACCGCGCTATATAGAACCAGTCCACAATTATGAAAGTACTGACGATTTGGACCAGATTTACAAGATAACAGAACGAGACCAAGATTGGGTGAATTTAAGAGCAGATGGACATATTGCATGGGACTGCGAGAGCTCCAGCACATCATAT
>Ga0068628_1000348_pt1 | contig 15340 bp, 13 predicted proteins | sample InSIn2gowninarea_FD_77431 | JGI IMG/M metagenome (GOLD analysis project Ga0068628, IMG submission 77431) | Clean room microbial communities from NASA Spacecraft Assembly Facility at Jet Propulsion Laboratory, Pasadena, California, USA -... ... | reverse complement strand
TTTTTGACCAAAACCCTAGACCTAAGACTTGGGACTTCAAGACAAACATAAAACAAGTGTAACACAAGCTCATTAACTGATATGACCTGATCCAGCAAAGCCAAGAAGGGAACAAGGACCAGCTCCTCCATCAGTTTTATGGCATGCCTAACGGGATGCAAAACTGACATTGATGAGACACCTACCTATGCACATGCAAAGAGCTTTTGATCACCGATGGAGGGCATCATGACCGACACTAACAAAGCAGTTGCTTCCTGATGACATGCTCCCCTTTTGTTGTTTGGGAGGATGGTTGCTCGCAGATGTCTTGATCATTCATTATTTGAGGTCAGAGTCCTCTATTGTCAATTTATTGATGAGACGAGTAAGGGTTTCAATGTCACTTGCTTCCTTGCCTTTACCCTTGCTCGCCACAGCCTGGCGCTTCTTGCTCACATCTCTGGATTCTTTTGTTGGTTCATCATCCTTGATGACTCCTATCGCGTGTAGGTCTTTTTCCACAGTGATCACCTCTTCGCAGTTCTCTAGTAATGTTGGTTTGACAGCTCGCTTGATGAATTGCACGATACTGGTTGGCAGTGCAGACATATAATAGTTGACAGTGATTGAGTCACGAGGTTTTGTGTCTGCTGCAAACTTGTTCAATATTCGCAAAATCCTCTAATTAAAATATTTTACTTCCTCTTTTAACTCCATCTTCAGACTACAAAACTCTTTGGAGCAACAAGGGAGAAGTCTTGTCATCAAAAACTTTTTCCAAAAACATCCTTTTGAACATACCCCAGTTACGGATGGAATTGACAGGAAGGATCTGATACCGTACCATTGTGTGGCCATCCAAGGTACACGGAAACAATCTACATGCAACGCCGTCGTGTCGTACCTCGAGTGTCTATAGCTGCAGGTCGAAGTTGTCCAAGTGGTATTCTACCTTAACTATTCTGTCAGGGTCATACTTTGTCAACATCCTTTCTAAACACTTTCACATCTTGTGAAAATAACCTGGGAGAGACAATGGTCCCTGAGTCATCCATTCCAAGTTTTGGTCAGCCATGTCTTCTTCTTCTTTGTCCTCCTCCTCATTTTCAAAATTTGATGGTTCTAGCTCTGAGTCTGTTGGTTCGTATTTGCCTCCACTTCCACCTCCTCCATTTCCTTCCCATCTACCTCCTGTACTGGAGTCTAAGCCCAAGATCACGAGGGTGTCATGTTCTCCCTATCAAAAGATTGGAGGTTCCTCTCCATTTTCAATAGCTTCTACGAGACCTTTGAGCGCGGCAAGAAATTCTTCTTCCATAGATGATACAAAAAATCCTCTGGGAGTGGTCTTTGGCTTCTTTGATACGTATGAAAGATCTTGTATGCCTGGGATCAACTCAACTTATTTGGAAAATTGACGAGTGATGGGATAGATAGAGAGAAGGTACTAATACGAAATTTCATGTTCATGTTTGGGAGGTGAGGAGTAACCAACTTCAGATTTGCGCATGGATGAGAGGGAGTGTGAGTCACTACCTTGACCGGATGATTGACGAGTGGGGGTGAGAGTAAATTCAACCATAAACAACTATCGGCCCTCCTTCTAGTGCCTGACATGTTGATAGTGTTGGACCCACCAACATTCAGGGGATTTCCCTGGTATGAAGTCCCAACAAGATCTCACACATTTGGTGTAGGAATCCCATCCAGTATGATGGTCCAATTTCCATTATCTTAAATATTTTCCTTAGCTCTTTCTTGTCAGTTCATGAGAGTGGTTTACTTTGTTTTTGAACAACGAAGTTCGCATGCTTGGTGAGTGCTCAGTGTCACTTGTGTCAAGGTTCTTTCACTATAGAGGGAGAGGGTGAGAGTGAGTCTCAAGTCGAAAGGGCATAGTCCAACTCTGTTAGAGACACACAACACAATAGTACATACGCACCTTCCGGTAGAGTAGTTCACATGGATGCGATAGTCAGAAACCCAAGGTGAATAGATAACACGTACAACACCCAGTGGAATAGTCCACATGAGTGCGATGGTCGTTATAACAAGTTTACAAGAATGATTTTGTCAAGTGTCCAGTGAAATAGTCCACATGGGCGAGACAACGTTAACAAATGATAAAAACAAATTTCAAACAACATATGTACTAAAACAACCAAAATAGTGCAACTGTCTTAATACAGGTTGTAGCAACATGCATTACAAGCGTCCAAAGAATAGTCATAAAAATGAAGACAATACATGTGTGAAAATGTGTTGGCCTATTAATAGGCTTCTAAATTAAGCGAAAGTTCCAAGACACATCGGTACACCATACATCACTAACCCCGATAGCAAGGCATTGGAGCCACTTCTCACTCCTCAAAGAAAATAATACAAAAACTCAAGGCTATGTGGGAGGAGATAAGGTGAAAAGTCCTTTGCATGTACAAATGAGGGGTATGTATAGCCAAGGGTGAAATTGACCCTTGTGACTGTTTGACTTCCCTCAACTGTTTGACTTACATGACTCTTCAACTCTACATGTGGGTCTCTTGGACTTCCATGTTACACTACATTGATTACAATAGTGTGGCCCATAGTAATGATGTGGCCGAGATGACTCATGACATGACTCGACATGACAACGCTAGTATGTTCATGCTAAAGGTGGCGTCCATGTCGAGCTACAATGTTGCTAAGTGATGAGTGTGCTCTTTTTGTAGCATAACTTCACCTCTGCATGGCAAGGTGTATGAAGTCTTCGATGGTCTTGGTGTTCGCTTGATGTTGCATGTGCATGTATCCACTTCAATGGTACTTGGCATGCTTCATGTGTTCATTCGTTCACGAAAAAGTCTCCTGGCATGCGCTCCTTTTTCATCCCATTCATTATTGCACCATGTCTCATCCATGTACCTATATCTGCAATAACTCATGACTAGATGACATAAAATCCATACATCTCCTAGTCTATGATGATGCATCATCTTTCGTTTTCAGGTGCAGGTGACTCGGAGAAATGACAAGGCTCTGAAACTGTGCAGAGAACATTTTAGGCTGGGATGCATAGATCGTTGAATGACTGTAACGACACTTGCACGAAATTGTATACAACTTCGTGTGTGTGTGTGACAGATGCTTACATAACAAATACATCTTGTACACATGAAGATGGACCTTGAATATAGCTAGAAAATGATTGCAAGCATGACATTGTGACCAACATGCTAAAAGATGTTCGGCAAATGGTTAAGCGAGTAGGGTGAGAAGACTCGACACGAGCTCATGGGTTGAGCCCAAGTGTTTGCAAACATTAAGAAAAAAATTAAGGAAGGCTCTGAAATTGGATGCAGGACAAAATTTTGAAGGGTGTTCCAACCGCTACAACACTGTCAACACATTGGTTGAATACTAGGTTCTCTGTTTTGGTCCATTGACAGCACAGGGCCTTGGTCTATCATGTAGTATTGAATTGTTGTGCAGGTTACTTCAACTTCCCCACTTATTGCATGGATAGACATGGTTCACCTTTTTCCAACTCATTCAAATGAAACAACAAGTTTCATCTTGATCACAGTGTTTCAAAATCGGGAAGGGTAGTTTGGCTTGCGAGTTAAACAATTTCATAGTATAATTTTCATCTCCGGTGTTGCTCCATTGCCAATAGGCCTGGACAGTACCCTAGCATTGTCACGCATGTACACACACATTTCTCCACTTCCAGTGAGCCTGGTCAGTACCCCGGTAGAGTTGCATGCTTCACCTCTCTACGTAGAAAGCCTTTCTCTTCTTTCACCTTTGTATTTTTTTAAAATAGGATTGTGCATAGGCACTTATTTATTTTTTAGGAGGAAGAGAGATCCTGACTTATGGAGAGTTGAATAGGTTGTTCCTTTAGAAAAGCATGTAAGGCCTTTGACATAGGTTTTCTCATTTATATTTTCCACTTCTCTATTTCTACTAGTTGGATGAGCTTGAAGACAGAGCAGAAGGCAAAGTATAGGCATGCGGTTTCCCAGTGTGGACACAAGTTCATGGTTGGACCAAAGCTTCCCTTACAGACAGTTCATATTTTTCATCAAGACTTCATCGGTTGAGGGTTATAACCAAGCACAAAGAAGACGGATGAAGGACTTGGCCAAGTACTGTAGTGTCACTAGACACTTTGGATCTCAACCACATACTCATTCAAAATCCAGAACTCAGTAGAGGGAGACACTTATTGAAAAACCAAAAATAGCATGATACTAAGTAAACAAAACAAAACGAAACAAAAATGGTAAATCAAAGTGAAAAGACAACAAGCAGTAAACAGACTATGTACATCGCGTAGTGCGTGGCCCTAGCTTATTAAAAGTAGTGTTTTAGATCTTGATCGTTGACAAGAAGGTTGTCAACCCTCTCGTCAAGTGATTGAAGATGGTATGTGTGTGGGCCAAGTTTCTCCTGAACAATATACAGACCAATCCATAGGGACTGGAAAATTGTATGTTTGCCTTTGTCTTCATGAGTTTTGTCCCACTTCAAGACTAAGTCACCCACATTGAAGTTAGCGTTCCCTGTAGACTTCTTGTTGAACCATCTCTTGGTACAGTTATGGTGGAGTGTGAATTTTTCTTTTTCCATCATCCTTTCTTCCTGCAACTTGTGAAGTGTATCCATCCTACGTTGAACTAGCAGACAAGGCTTTCCTTGGGATTATTGGGAAAATTGGAGCACAGACAAGTAGATGTTTGGAGGAAGGATGGCTTCTTTCCCATAAACCAAGAAGTATGGAGAAGTGTTCAGAGAGCGTTTGGGTGTTACACAGTCAGCACATAAAGCATTCATCAAAGCGAAGTGCCAATTACGCTTTTCAGAGTAAATATTCTTTTTGATAATGTGGATAAGATTTTTATTTGTGGAGTCTATAGATACCATGACCCTTGACAATATGAATTGGATTGATGTCAAGATCACAACTCTTGTTGTACAAGCAATGAACATATTGTTGGGTGAAGCACATAGAGTATGCAATGGTTCTTCAGAAAGTAGGGTCTGAAGTGTTGTACGGCCTTGTATACTACTTATGCTTGTTTGTTAACAGTGGGGTAGTTGATTTTGGATTCTTTCATGCTTGCGCTCATGAAAGGGATGGGACGTTCATCGTTCATCTCATATGTCTGAGTGAGTACAGCAGGAAGAAAGTTGTTGGAGGCGAAGGTGTATAGCAAGAAATATTTGTTAAAATATGGTTTGTAAAGTGAAAGTGCATCTAATATAGCCTTCTTGATATGGGTGAATTCATTCTTTTCCCTCTTACCCTAGTTGTATACCGCATCCTTCTTAATCATGTCTTGCATAGGTTTGACTATCTGCGCATAATCTAAGATTAACTTCCAGAGGAATTTTATCTTTCCCAAGAAGAACTACATTGCTTTCTTGTTGGCTGGGTGAGAAATTTGTGTAATGGTTTGAACTCAGTTTGGATCAACCTTGATCCCACTTCTAGCAACAGTGTGCCCAAGGAGGTTCCCCTCAGACACTGCAAATACACTCTTTTTGGGATACAAGTAAATCCTGCATTTCTGGCATCGCTTGAATATCTTCTTCAGATGACGTATGTGGTCTAACTGTTTTCTGGAAAAGACAGTCACGTCATCAAGGTACACCACTACGCTCTGCCTAATGAGATCGTGGAAGGTGATATCCATGGCTCGCTGAAAATTTACCCCTGCATTCACGAGCCCAAATGGCATTCTCTTGTATGAAAATGTACCCCACTTGCTACGGAAGGTAGTCTTTAGTCTATTAGGTTCTTATACAAGAACCTGTTTATATCTTGAAAAACCGCTAAGTACAGAAAGCATTAATGTCCCAGAAACTATCTTTAAAATATGATCCATTAACGGCATGGGGTAGTTGTCTTTGTCTGAGGCGCAGTTCAAGTTTCAGAAAGCAATGTAGAAGCAAATCTCTGCGGACTTCTTTCGTACAAGAACTAAGTTAGAAACCCTTGTGGAATGACGAACTATGTAAATGATCCATGCATCCAACAACTTAGTCAACTCTTTATGTATAAGGGGTTCAAGTGATGGATGTACTTTCCTCAGCTTCTGCTGAAATTCCTTGACCCCTTCCTTGATCAAAACCACATGTTGGATTAATTGCATGTCGTGTGTTTTCAGATCATCGTATATCCACGCAAAGACATTCCTATACTATTTGAACAAGCAGACAAAGGCTTACCTTTCCTTCTCTCTGCAACAGGTACTGAGATTGACGAACTTCAGATCTTGTTATGTTCCCAAGTTTATTTGTTTGTGCATCATGGTGGAACTATGGTTTTTGTTTTTCCTTGGCCCCTGAAAGAATTTCTACAAGTCATAGAGCTTTTCGAGAGATACCAAACCCTTGGGGATGAGGTTGCCTTTCTTGTCATGAGCTGCAACTTGCAGAGACTGCTCGTACTCATTTTTGTCAATCGATGCGTCCTTGAAGACATCAACAGAAACCATGAAGTGCAGTATCTATTGATAATCGTCAAAAACTCATAGATTAGCTATGTTGTCAGGGATAAAGGGCTTATACAAAATTTCAACAGTAAATCTATCCCTAATCGGTGACATCCTAGTAGCTACGTTTTCTAATGCATCAACAACTCCATTACACGTTCTTGGCACAACAATGATATTGAACGCTTGGAAGTTGGATATTAGTCACCATACCTCTTGTTTGTAACTTTTGAGATGAGGTGAAAAATAGTGTTCGGTGTTACATAACTATCGTACCACAATTTTTAAATCACCTACCACTTTAAGTGTGGCAACGTTGAGGATAATGGCATTGTGCAAGCCCAATATGAGTGATTCGTATTCAACAGTGTTGTTTTCTCACTCGAACTCCAAGCAACTTGAGATTAAATGCTTCCTATGCTTCAGGTCTATCAAGACACATGTGGCTCCAAAGCCATCCTATGTCTTTAATCCATCAAAATACATGTTCCACAACTCGTCTGTACACAGACTGCTTGAGGCGCCAGTACTACTACTAATGCTACTGCTACTAGTGTTACAATGTACTATACAAGTTTCATTTCCATCAATTGGGCAAGGAAGGAGACCCAATTGCGTGTCTGGCGGGGTTGGAGCTGGCTGTGGGAGATAACACCCCAGTTGTGTTTGCAAGAGGTAGTTGCCAAACATGAGTTCTGTGAAAGCCAACGGTTTGTTCTCACCATTGATGGGAGTGACATTGTGTTTCATGTATCTCTCGGATAACACATGGATTTGATTGCTTTTGTCCTAGTACAAAAGCCACAAGTGTGATCAATCTATAGAAAAGTACCTATTCAACTTGCTAGACCATTCTCTACTAAGCAGTAAGTCATACGCTTCTCGTATGTCCATAATGACAATGTTGATTCACTGGTGAACTCGATTGTTATGAGATAATCAGATGATCACATCTTGAAGTTCACCAATGAATGGTACTTATGTTCGATCTAGATGGATCATCTGTGCAAATGTATTACTCCAATGTGCATTGATCTGCTTGGAAATGGAGAGTGGCAAGATGTTGGTTGATGTGCGAGAATCAATCAAACAATTGTGAACATTGCAGTCAAAGATTTATAATGAAAGAAAGAATGGAGAGCAAACATAGTTTTCTTCTTCCATTTGGAGTGTGTTGAGAATAGTTGTGAGTGAACTAGGAAATGTGCTTCCTCCCTTGCTAGTAGAGGTTGTTCTATCTACAGATGTTTTCCCAAATGCACGGAGCATAATATCCTGTTGACCCATGATCTTAGCTAACTCGAACAAAGATTTGTTTGCACAATTTTTCTTCATATCTTCCACAATATTGTAACAAAGAGTGGGTAAAGTCATAGAGATCTCTGGGGTTAGACTCGTGTTTGTACTGTCTAGCGGAGTGTTCTAAAGTTTACTATTCATGGCATACTCTTGTTCGCAGCTTTCTTCCGAGCTTGCTTTGTGCTTTCTTCTTTTCAACGGGTAGTGGATAAACCTTCCTCCATAATTCAATCCTTCTATTCATCTCCCCAATCATAGGGGGATCCCCTTGACTTCAATGAGATTTTATCGACCACTTTTCTTTGGGGGTTGCTTCTCAGTGTTTGTCTTCTGCGATGCTTGCGAGCATTGATACATTTTTATCACCTGCCCAGTGCTGAGTGCCTCATCAAGTGTAGCATTTTCCTCATTGTCTTCATCTCTTGACTGATACTCGCCATTGTTTACCACATTTAGCATATGGTTGAATATCAAGTCAACAACTCGTTTCCATTCCGAATAAGTTCCTTCTGGGTGAAGGTATTCATGGAATGATAAAAATATTCGTTCACGCATAGTTTTGTCTGGAACACTGAGTTGGAGCTCTACACAGTTTGAACTTGGAATCAATTGCTTCTTTATGATATTCTCCCCTTTTTTTGTCTGGGACATTGGCTCCTCATATATTTCACTCTCGTTCGTTGTTTTATTTCATAGACCTTTGTTGTCAAGTTCTTGACGACATGAGTAAGGTTTTCAATGTCACTTTCTTCCTTGTCTTTACCCTTGCTTGTTGTAGCCTAGGACTTCCTGCTCACATCTCTAGAGTCTTTTGTTGGTTCATCATACTTGATGACTCCAATCGCTTGCAGGTCTTTTTCCACAACAATTGCCTCTTCGCAGTTCTCTAGTAACGTTGGTTTCACAGCTCGGTTGATGAACTGTGCAATACTGATTGGTAGTGTAGATGTATAATATTCGACAGTGATGGAATCATGAGCTTTTGTGTATGCTGCAAACTTGTTCAATGTGCACAAAAAACCTCTAATTAAAATATTTTACTTTCTCATTCGACTCCATGTTCATACTGCCTAACTCTTTGAGCAACATGGCAGGGGTCTTGTCATCAATCAAAATTTCCAAAAACATCCTTTTGAACATAACCCAGTTATGGATGGAATTGACAGGAAGGTTGTGATACCATACTATTGCACGACCATCCAAGGTACATGGAAACAATCTGCATGCAACGTCATCGTGTCATAGCTCGAGTGTCTGCAACTATAGGTAGAAGTTATCCAAGTCGTATTCTGCCTTCATTGTTCTGTCAGGGTCATACTTTGTCAACGTCTTCTCTGAACACTTTGGCATCCTTTGCAAATCACCTAGGAGAGCTAATGGTCCTGTTAGGATTCCAAGAAACTCTCTTAGGTTGTAGCTCAGAGATGCCTGGTAACATATAAATTCAACTATTCTTTGCAATGGATGAATGGAAGGAATGATGCATGTCCAAGCCAGATAACCACTTCTACTTTGTTTCACTCCAAACATGCGTGAACACCCCTAGACTACAAGGCTTAGACCACCAAATGCTCACAGTTTAGAGATTGGGTGAATATGGAGAATACTGACCACACCAGCAGATGCACAAGACCATGTGATCGCCGGCTGCAACCAGTAAAGAAGTCTGCAAATCTAATCTACTAATGCAAAGACAAGATGACAGCTCTCCTGCATTAGATAGAAAGAAACCTGGACCACCTATTCAATGATGCATACAAGATTTTAACACAGAGATAGGATGACAGCTATCTAATGCTAAACATCAAGGGCTCAAGAACACAGCATATCAAGCATAGCTTAGAACAGAGGAAGATGAAAAATGAGCAGTTAACAACAAAAGAAGCTTGTATTAGCTAAAAATGAAGACAAGACGCTGCAAGTGACAAAATATCTACAGTCTCCAGAAGTTGAACCTTACATCAAAATGGAAACCACCAACCTTGATTACATCTTTCTTCTAGGTATTTATAGAGTTACATTACAAGGGCACCTGGAAATTCTAGGTATGGAGGGGTCATAATTGACCACCAACTACATTTAACTGTCTGATGGAGTCTCTAAACGTGTTTGCTTGCTTCAGTGGATGAATCCGATCTGTTCAGGTGCTGTGTTTTCCTCTTAGGCAATTGGGGTATTCATACCAGTGGGGTTCCATAACTGATAAATGCAGCCGTAGGGTCGTGCTCTGTCCTTTTCTCCCTTGGCCATGCTTTCTATTAAACATGGTTGTTGGGGTCTGTCAGTGACTGGAACTAGTAAGCTGGTCATCTTCCTTCTTGGGCAAGTGGAGTGGCCAGAGGATGTGGACTGCATGGGTGAGTGGATGATATGGATGATCAGAAAGCATAACTGTCGGATCGAAGAAATGAACGGTGGAGATGGCTCAACAGAGGCTATTAGCTGTGGTAAGAGCGGGGTGAATAAGGGCTATTGGATCTCTAGCGGATAGATCGAATTGTGATCGGGCGACGGAGCTGCACATGCATTAGTGGGCAGGAGCAGTTTAGTTGGGCGGTAATGGTATTGATCGCACTACTTTCGGGCGTAAAGTAGTAAATGGCGGGACCACATGATTCCACTCAGTGGTGAGCGCGATAAGAGCAAATAACGTCAGATCGTTATGGGAATGATTGGACGGTGGAGAAAAGATTGTGCGGGTTACTTTATGAGACGCGACACGGGCTGTTAGATCGGCTGGTGGTGATCAACGATGGGGATGAGGCGTGATGGGTTATGAAATTGTGGGGTTATGTGGGCGAGGTTTTATGGTTTATTTGAGGTTTGGCACTCGGGGCTTAAGGCCAAAGGGGTTTAATCTGTTAGGCGTACAAAGGAAATAGAGGAATGGGTGACAGATAGAAAGCAGAATAGAAGGACAAGCAGAAAGCAGTCAATGTGGAAGCCGTTTAAGCACAACCAAGTAGACCAAGCTTGTCTCTGACCTTAGAAAATCAGCGTTGAATAGTAGAGCTAACACTGGCTCCTTCTGGGGATGAGATCCTCCCTGCGAGGTCTCAAGAACTGTAGACCACTGCCTTTCCTACAAAAACAAGATCAACAATATTTCCTAGTGTTCCATTGGGCATGGTGTCTAATAAAGCCTACACCTAACTAGTAAAAGAACATATTTACAGTGCTGAGGCCTAAAAAGCCTTAAACAACATAAATATTCAAAAATCACCCATTGAATAGGCCATCAAAAATTGTTTCTCCTTCCTTGCTTTGCAACATGAAAGTGTTGTTCCCTTGGATCTGAGCAATGACAAATGGTCCAGTCCATAGAGCATCAAACTTCCCATGATTGCCTTTCTTCTCCTTCAGTGCATCCCACTTAAGAACCAAGTCTCCATCTTGAAAATTGTTTATCTTTGCCTTTCTGTCAAAGGCTTCCTTGATTCTCTGTTGATGTGCTACAGACTTTTCAACCAACTGTTCTCTGATTTGATGCACTTCTGCCAGGTCAGTAATCCTCCTGGCCATGTCATCTTCCTCATTCTACTCTTCCTGCAAGAACTTTTCCACAAGGAGGGTCAACTAAATTGGGAATATGGCCTCAGTGCCATATACTAGCTTGAATGGAGAATTCCCTGTGGATTTCTTGGTGGTCACCCTGTTAGCCCACAATGCATACCTCAACTTGGAGTCCCAGATCCTTTTGTTATCCTCCAGTAGCTTTTTAATTGTCCTTATGAGGCTCTTATTAGATGATTCTGCTAGGTCATTACCTTGAGGGTAATATGAGGTGGAATGCACCAGCTTAATGCCCATTGAATCACAGATATCCACCAACTCTTTTGCTCTAAAAGCTGTTGCATTGTCTATAATCAATTTGTGGGGACAGCCAAACCTGGTGAAGATGTTTTCTGTTAAGAACTTCATGACCACATGGTGATTAGATTTCCCAGTAGGGATGGCCTCCATCCATTTAGTGTAGTCAGTGGCTACTAAGATCCATCTGTGCTGGCCACTGGAATGTAGATTGATTTCTCCTATGAAATCCAAGCCCCACTGCTGAAAAAGACTACTGGCATGAATTGGTTTCAAGGGCAAAGACTTCAGCTGCTGTTTTCCTTCAAACCTCTGGCACCTGTCACAAGATTTTACAAATGATAAGACATTAGAAAATAGTGTGGGCCAATAATACCCAGCTCTGAGGATCTTGTGGGTTGTGTTTTTCCAATAGTGATGTCCTCCATAGATACTGGAATGGAACTAATGCATGATCTCCACAGATTGTTCTTTGTCCAGACATCTTGAAAGGATTCCAGAGGGATCCCTCCAATACAACAGGTTTCCATGAATGCAATACTTGGCTGCTTTGAGCTTAATGGTTTTGGCTTGGCTTGAATTTAGGCGAGTAGGAACTTCTAGCTTGAACAAAAATTGAACGATGGTAGAATACCATTCACAAGAAGCTAGATTTTCTGTTAATGACTGGTTCTGCCCTGGTTTGACTGTTTCTTCCCCTATTTGTCTACCATTTGAGCTTGTGCTTATCCAATTCATGTCCAGAATTCTGCAATTTTCTTCGGCCATTAGTTTGGCAAGGCCTTGACCTCTGATCAGCTTGGTGGTTTCAATTCTATGTTGAACTCAATAAGTTTGGCAATCCATTTATCCCTCCTTCCATCAACGTCTGGCTACATTAAGACATCTTTTACTAAAGTAGAAGGCACATATGCAATTACCTTGGAGTGCAGGATGTATATTCTGAAATATTTCAAGGATTTGATAAGAGCATAGGCATGTTTCTCAATGATATCATACCTCAGTTCAACATCCCTTAAAGTTTTGCTGAAGAATGCCATTGTATGCTCTAAACCCTCATTATCTTTTTGCAATAGGATTACTGCAAGGGTGTCACCTGAGGCAAAGGAGAAAATATGGAACTCCTTGCTATAGTCTAGGCTAATCAAAGTGGGAGCTTCCATAATAGCTCTCTTGATGGCTTCAAAAGATCTTCTTGCTGCATCAGTCCATTTGATCTATGATCCCATTTTCAGCATGGAGGTGACGTGTTTTACCAATTCCACAAAATTAGGGATGAACCTCCTTACGAAATTTATTTTTCCCAGAAAGGATTGGATGTCATTTTTTTATCTTGGGACAGACAAGGTCTGTATTGCTTTGACTCTTTCTGGGTCAATCTTGACACCTGCAACAAAAACAATGTGTCCTAGCAGCTTGTCTTCTTCTAAAGCAAAGTGGGAATTTCTAGGATTGACTAATATCCCAAACCTCCTGCATTTTAGGAAAACCTTCTTCAAATGCTGCAAATGATCCTGGTGGCTGCTGGAATATACTGTTATATCATCTAGGTAGACAAGGACAAACTTGTCCTTCTCTCCTACAAATTCTATATCCATAGCTCTCTGAAAGGTGGCTCTAGCATTCTGTTAGAGCCTGAATCTACCCCAGGCTGAGAAAGGTAGGAACCAGGGCCAACATCAAACCACGCTTAACCTGGTAGCTAGCCCTACCAGGTCGGGAGAGGGCTCTCTCTGGGTCAATCTCAGCAAAATATGATCACTAAAGGCTTGAGATGACTGATATAACTATTGATCTTAGGCTAGGTATGTGTGCAAAAGAGTTTGATTAAATAAAATGATGTTTTTGCTAGCTCAAGTGGAAAAGTAGATTGTGGGTGCGGGGAATGAGGCTCAATTTTGCAGAGATCTCAATGGGGCAAGGTAGGCAACTAATTTTGGCACTTCAAATCAAATGAGGTGGAGGGATTAGATAAGTGAGGAGTTGAAGAGGGAAAGAGAAGCCATGGATCCTCTCCAAACAGTCGAAAACATCAAGAAACTAAAGCAAACCTTAAGTAGAGCACTGCAATTTAAATGGATTCTACTTTCACTCTTGTTTGATTTAGTTACGAAGAAATAAGATAGATAATGTAAAACATAACACATAAGTAAATTCATAATTACAAAGAAAATCACTGTACCAAAATAAAATGCCACAGGGATCCTAAAGAGTGTTGCAAACCCTGGTCTCAATTCCTTAGCCAAAATGTTGATATGAGTGTATAATGAATCTCCTTGCTTTCTCAAGAGTCCAACCATGCTAATGACTGAAAAACCACATAATATAGACAAACCACAGCTCATCCTAGCCTCTAGGGGTAGAGCTCACATGTTTAGGAGCTATTCCAACTAATTCTGAACTAAGAACTAGAAATCAGGCAATGGAACAGCATGCCTCTAGAAACAAGGGAACTTATTCATTCAGTTTCAAACAACTTTTTAACAGATGAATCTACCTCCATAAGTGAAAATTTGACATATTTACATCATGATCCATCAATGTACATTAAATTACATCACAAATTTGACACTAAGTAGGTGAAAAAGTCAAACTGGCAAAAGCTAAGCAAAAAACATAGCATTCCTCGTCAAACTGGGCCAAATTTCCTCTATGCGCTGCGCCAAATTCTCTATGCATGGCGCCTATTTGAAGCCACTTTTGGAGGTCTTATCAGTGTCAAAATTCACTCTAAGTGTGCTTGTTGGAAAGTTCTATCTGTCTACTTTCCAACTCAAGTGGAAATTTTCAATTTGGCCTCCATTTGCCCCTCCAAAATTCAGTTCTTCCAACACTACTTCCTGTGTGTCAAAATAGGGGCAGTAAGGTCATTGTTTGAGTGTTTTTGACCTTTTTGAGGGCTCAAAACCTGTCCAAATTTCTTGGCCATTGGTAGGCAAGCATATTTTTTCATGCCAAATCCAAAAATGCTAAGTTTTTGTCATTTGGAGGCTCCTATCAAAAGCAAGCGCCAGGTGGCGCGGTGCATAGAGCAGAAATTCCTGTTTTTTGAGCAAAAAATTCCAAAAATGCAAAAAGTGCCCCAAATTTTTTGGAATTTGGGCTGAGTCTTCTCCATCAAGTGCTATGTTAGGCCAAGGAAGCCTCATCCAAGATCTAAAGTCTATCACGCTCCTTTTGCCTCCTTGATGCCCTTTTCAATTTTGCCTTTAAGCTCCTAATTCTCACCTTGCAAACTTTGTTTCTCACCATGTAATGATATGCCATATGTCTTAACAATGTCTTCTCCTTGTTGGCCTTCTCCAACAACCTCTCTAAGTGGATATTGGCTCTTTCAAGCCATGACTCCCGAATGGCATTGATCTCTTGCTCAATTGAAGTGAGCTTCACCCTCTTCCTTTGGGCAGCTTGGCGATTCTCCCGAATGTTTTGCAACTCCATAATTGCTAGCTACATCTTGTGTACGCTGGAAACGTACTTCGGTTGGGTTACTACATCTCTTTTGTCCGATTCCTTCCACATTATTGGCCTATGGGTTACACTCGCGCTAGATTGATGAAGGATGCTTTAATGCCTTCCTTCTAGCGGATCTTTGCCTATCGACTCCGACTCATTGCTTTGGGGCAAAGATATAGAGTCCATTTGGCAGTACCTTGGCATTTGCGGTCATTAGTGGCAGATCCTTCGTTATCGACAGTGGGAAACCATCATTGTCTCCTGACCGATAGATCTTACAGGTGTTCGACTCCAGCTCATCTATTCACACT
>Ga0068628_1000347_pt1 | contig 15349 bp, 13 predicted proteins | sample InSIn2gowninarea_FD_77431 | JGI IMG/M metagenome (GOLD analysis project Ga0068628, IMG submission 77431) | Clean room microbial communities from NASA Spacecraft Assembly Facility at Jet Propulsion Laboratory, Pasadena, California, USA -... ... | reverse complement strand
TTCATCTCGAATAAAATTGCATGAGGAAAACAATCGATGAGATGGCTAAGCAATTGCAGCAGCACAATCTCAACTTGCTTGAGAATGCAAAGAAGAAGGATGATAACAAAACGAAAGATGGGAGAGGGAGAGCACGAGATGGTCATGCTTTAATGGTTGTCACATCCACTCCATCAACTTGGATCCTTGATTCAGGTGCATGGAACCATAGGGCTACATCAAAATATGAATTTTCCTCCATCGAAGAAAGCACCAGATCCCCAATTTACTTGGGAGATGCCACACCCGCAAAGGTGTGTGGAGAAGGAATTACAGACCTTGAAGGGGACTGCTTCACAAATGTGCTTCATGTTCCCTCGCTGTCTAAAAATATTCTCTTGATATATCATATCACTCATTCCAGCTCTGAAAGGAAGGTGGAGTTCACTCCAAACTCTGAAATGATTACTGACATTTCCACAGGCTCACAGCTTACACATGGAATTGCAGATCACAGTTCTCATTTGTATCTCTTCTCCCACTTTGTTCCTAAATCTATTAGCACTGTATTTCTGTCACAATCTAATGATATCAGCAGGTTATGGCATGAAATATTTTTCCATCTAAATTATAAGTACTTGCATCAACTCAGCAAGGAAAACATGGCAGAAGGATTGCTCTCTATTAAATTCACAAGCAGTGTATGTCAAGGATGCATTCTTAGCAAGCATCCAGAGAAAAAATTTGACAAAGGGAAGGCACAGAGAGCTTCTTCACCTCCTGGGCTTATTCACAGTGACATCACGGGCCCATTCCCACAACCTTTAATCAGTAAGGCTCGATATGTACTCACCTTCATAGATGATTTCTCTCTCTTTACTTGGGTATTTTTCCTGAAATTAAAATCGAAAGTATTTGAACGCCTTATAGAATTTAAAGCACTTATTGAGAATGAGTCTGGGTGTAAGATTAAGATACTCCATACTAATAATGGGGGGGAGTATGCCAACAAAGATGTGTAGCGACTTTGCATTGATGCAGGTATATAGCTACAACACATAGTGCCATATACACCACAGCAAAATGGTGTTGCGAAGAGGAAAAAACAGTCGTTAAAAGAGATGGCCAATTGTATGCTACAGTCCAAATAATTAGCTCCTAATATATGGTATAAATATATTAATTGTGCAGCATTCATTCAAAACCGCATTCCTCACAAAGCACTCAAAGGCACCACTCCATTTGAATGTTGGACCAGTAAGAAACCGAAGTGTCGCACTTTCGCATTTTTGGTTCACGAGCATGGGCTCACATTCCGACAAATAAGAGGAAGGCTTTGAAGCCTCAAATTGTTGAATGTATCTTTGTTGGATATCCTGAAAGCATCAAAGGATATATATTTTTATACTCTCACACTGAAAATTTCCTTGTAGCTCGAACTGTGAAGTTTGAAGAAGAATCATTGCATGATTTTTTAGCAGACCCTGCCGAGGAACTGCTTGTTGCCACTGATGAGGAGGAGTCTGAAACTTCTTCGAGCACTTCAGAGTAGCCATCAGAGAAGCCCCTTGGTTCTGATTTAGAGGATGAGGAGCAGGTCATGGCTGCTCCAACTCAGCTGCCAACTTGGGCAGAGAAAACTCTGCAAGATGCGGGTGAACTAGTCAGTGATCCTGTGGATGCGAGAATGACTAGATCACAGTTTTTTGGGGCTCCTCAAGCCCTGGCTGCCATGGAACCATTTCTTCCCATACATTTCTATATAACACTTGGTTCAGATCCACATTCACACTCTGATGCTGTTGGAAATCCGTTTTGGGAGGCTGCCATGGATGAAGAGTACTCTGCTATCATGGAAAACAACACATGGGACTTGGTTCCACTTCCGAAAGGAAGAAAGATTGTTCGATGCTGATGGATATATCGAACAAATATTGTTGAATATGGTGAGATCAACAAGTACAAAGCTTGACTTGTTGCAAAAGGATACTCACATATACATGGCATAGACTACATAGAAGCATTTGCACCTGTTGCAAAAATGGACTCCATTCGACTAGTTTTAGCAATTGTTGCTTGTCGCAGATGGGAAGTTCATCACATGGATGTGAAGAGTGCATTTATTCATGGAGATCTCAAGGAGGAGATATATATGGAGCAGCCATAGGGATACATTCAAAACTCTTCCCTCGTTTGCAAATTAAAGAAATCTTTGTATGGCCTAAAACAGGATCCCAGAGCTTGGTATGCAAAGATGGATTCTTTCCTATTTTCCATTGGATTCATTCGATGCAAATCTGATCCAAATGTTTATTTGTTGCAACATGATGATTCCCTTTTTCTAATAGTACTTTATGTAGATGATTTACTGCTGACAAGGAACCTTACCTCAGCTATTGATTCGACAAAATCAGCCTTGCACGATCGATTTTCCATGACAAATTTGGGATTGTTGCACTACTTTCTTGGTCTTGAAGTTTCTCAGTCTACTTCAAGGATCAAGATGGCACAGTCTAAGTATGCATTAGATCTACTTGTCCACTTTCAGATGACAAAATGAAAGCCAACAACATCTCCCTTTCTTTCAATTATCATGTTTGAGGATGTGGGTACTACACCTTTGGTGGACAATACATGGTATCGACAGTTGGTAGGGAGTTTGTTGTATCTTACTCACAGCTGACCTGATATATGTTTTGCAGTAGGAGTTTGTTCCAGATATATGCAGGAGCCCCATGAGCTTCACTGGAAAGCTATAAAGAGAATCCTTAGATGTGTGAAAGGTACTTCCAGTTTTGGTATCTTTTATGCTACGGATTGCCCACTTTCACTGATTGGGTACACAGATTCTGATTGGGCTGGCGATGGTACAAACTGCAACTCTACATCTGGTTATGTTTTCAGCTTTGGTTCAGGGCCTTTTTGTTGGTCTAGCAAGAAGCAATCCACGATTGCTTTATCTACAGTTGAGGTAGAGTATAGAGGTGCAGTGAATGCAGCTACACAGGCTATTTGGTTGCAGGGGCTTCTCTCCAAGTCTAATATTCAATATCCACTTCTAACTGTCATACTTTGTGACAATCAGGATTCCATTCAGATATCGATTAATCCAGTTTAGAGGCAGAGGACCAATCACATCGATATTCACATGCATTACATCCGTGAGCTGATCCGTGACCTAGTCATATCATTGTAGTACTACCCCACTGAGTAGCAGGTTGCAGACATCTTCACCAAGTCTTTCACTAAAAAGAAATTTTCAGAACTGAGAGTTATGCTTGGAGTGTTGGAGACAGTTGAGTAAGCCCTTCTAGCCACTTAGCCCTTTATTCCTCTTTTGGGGGAGGTTTTCCCATGAGGTTTTCCCTCTTTCTTCAGTTTATGAGGATCTTTTATTTAATGTACTTGAGTACCTAACATGGCATCTTGGCTAGGACTCAGTTTAGATAAGTGGGTTAGGATGAGGGGGGGTGTTGGAATATAATCTTAACATTAATCTTAACATCTACATTTATTTTTTAGCCTAAGTATCCTTGACTTAATCACATGCACTAAAAATCATGTTCACACTTGGTTTTTGGTAAACTAGCTCGGTGGACCAACTTTCCCTTGTTTTTTGCCTTTAAAGGCTTAATATTATGGAAATATTGGTCCAACCACTTTCCTAAACCATTTAGACATCTAAGTGCATGTTCACACCTAACCACACCTCATCCACCTTAGTTATTTTAGGACTTGTGCCCACATGAAGATTCCCCCTTAAATCAAGGGATTTGGTCCCTCAAACCTTTTTAGAATGTTTTAAAGTTTCGTACCTTGGGAAATGTGCCCCTCCTCATGCTTTCCTCGTGGTTGATAGTTGGCATAGGTTTTCTTGAGTAATTTTTGCTATTTTAGGCCTCCCTTTAGCTTTTCTTAGCTTTTTCTAGTTTTTTACTAGTTTTTTCCTAGTTTTCTAGATTCGACAATTTCTATATAATTACCTCCCTTTGGGATTAGAGGTTTGGTTTCTCATGTATTACTATTGTTCATTAATTTAATACATTTATTTTATGGAGAAAATTCTTTCTCTCCTCTCTTGAATATCAACAAATTACTTGTGTTTAATTTAACTAGAATTCTATATCTATCGGAGTTTCTGTGGGAATTCTACACTAATCCTTCTACTTTGTTGTCAACATTACTATGTGATCCTCAGTATAGGACTGCTCCAACTGACATTGATCCTCCTGCTATTGAATACTAAGGGCCCCTATAACAAGGGTAATGATCCATGAGAAGATTATGCTGCAACTATTTCTCCTCTCCTATGGACCATGCCAAAATTATACTGCAACTATTTCTACATCACCCCATCTCACTCCTAGAGGTATAGTTGCATGCATGGTGAAATATGCCTCTAGATTATAGATATTTTTCACTCTAACTCCAATATGTGTCACTTTTGCAGAAGCAACATGCTTAAGAAAATGTTTTCCCTTACTGAACACCACATCATAACCTCTATCCTCTAATATAGCTACAGAAATCAATTTTTTCTTTAGCCAAAGCACATACATTACATTTTTCAAGTGAATATGGGATTCTAACTCCCTCTTAAAGGTGACAGTGTCAATTCCCCTGGTACTATACCTCCCATCATCTCCAAATTCTATGTGCAATTTGAGATCCTTCTACTCTAGGCTACAAAAGAATTCCTTGTTTCATGTTATATGATATGAGGCACCATAATCTAGGTACTACTCGCTCCCTTTTACTATGCTTACCATGCAATCAAAGAGGGTGAAATATAAATTGAATTGAGATGCCAAGAGAATCTCTTCCTACTCTTGTTGCAGACTCCTTGTTGAATTTCTTGTACGGACACTTGGTTGCATAGTGTGTATATTCATGCCAGTGAAAGCATTTGTTTTTACTGAGTTCCTTCTTCTTGCCATTTTTTGGCTCGAATTTGGCTCACCTTGGGCCTTTTTACCCACAGAATTATTTCCTTTACCAACTAAAGCATGGTATTCTTCCTCGTCTGCAATGGATGTGACACCATCTCTAGTGTTTATTCTTATCTCCTCATGCACCAAATCAAATCAAAGTCTCTCCCAATATGGTAGCTTGTCTCTTCCATTAAATAAATCCTAATAGTTGTGCTAGGATTTCGGAAGGCCAAGGAGGGATAATCTCACAAGTTTAGTTGATGGCACATTTTCTCCTACTCCTCTAGGTTCATCTTGGAACTTAGTAATGTTGGAGAGGTATTGTAGAATGGTTTCATTTTTCTGCATTCGAATTCTCTTGTGTTTATCTCGCAATGCCAATTTCCTGGCATCATTTCTTCTCTCAAAGTGATCTGTGAGAGCTTTCCAAATTTCAAAAGGAGTCTCCTTTCCATGCAATTTCAAAACCACATAATCTCTCACACCCTCCAGAATAATCCTCTTCGGTCTTCTTATGTATTTCATCCACTAAGAAAGTGTTTGTGCATATGATGTTGTTGGTTTTAGAATATTAGTTTGTGTATATTCCCATACTCCATTGTCATCTAGGACAACTTCCATCCTTTCTTTACAAGCACAAAAAATTGAGGTTCCCTCCAATGCATACTCCAACCTCAATCAGTTGAAAGACAATTTTCCTACACTAAATAGAACCTACACCAAAAGCTCTGCAAATCAAAATTTCTCCAAGAGAAGATTTGGAAGAAGGTTTCTATGTAGTATTCTGAGGCTTTGGCACCATGTAGAAATTGCAAGAAACTTGTTACTGTTAATGAAATCAAACTAAAATCAAGAGACAAAAACTTCTTCTACTATTTTACAAAAAGGAAAACACATGATAGAAACAAACATAATAGCATGCAACCATCAAAACATAAGAAACACATTAATTTTACAGGGGAGACCAATAGGTAAAAATCCCTCCACTGCTTTTCATTAATTCATATGAGAAAGAGAAACAATTACATTGTCTTTATTCAACTCTGAAATAGACCCTGCACTGTAAAATGTTCTCTTGCTTCCTGGCCTACTCTAACCAACACTTATCCAATTCAAGCCTCAGCTAATCTACTATTTCCTTGCACAATCCTAGAGGAATTAAGATCCTAAATAATAGGGAAATACCTTATTTCCTTGTGTGAATCCCAGGGGAATTGATCACCTTCTCAGTGAAAATCAATGTACACTCAATAGTATATACAATTATAAATACGAATATGCCTTTTCCATCCACTCAACTAGGCAATTCTAATTCAATGCATGATTGAGTCTATTTTTAATCAATTAACTAGTTAACTGAGATATCAATGAGTAAACAATAGTCATAACCACTCAATTGACGTTCAACTGACTCAATTATTGATCAGAGCTTAGTTAAATTAGTTCAACTAATAATAACTCAACTAGATTGCTACATGTTAGCAATCAATTCATGCACAACTCTACTTCTAGCCCACAAACTTGAATTTACTGACTTAACTAGTAGACAAGGCCATGACACCCTAGCTAAGCTATAATCCAAGTGATCATGCTAATGCGGAAAATCAAATTCTCTCCATTTGATTGAGGCACTAGTCAAATGGAGCCTTTTCTTGCTACAATTTCAACATAGTAAATACATGGGCTTTCATAGCATGGGAGAAACTTGTCTTACCCAAACTATTAGGAAGTTTGGCAGTTAAAGACCCCAAAATCATAAACAGGGCAATGGGAGCGCAATTGTGGCAGTGATGAATATAAGGGGGATGGGAAACATGGAAAGGAATATGGGACAGATTATCAAAACTCATAGGTAGAGAAATTTATAGCCATTCTATACACAACAAGATCATCAATTTGGATCTTAACCTAGGATAACAAGAACCTAATACAAGATCATGTTTTTTTGGAAATTAAGAATGGCAAAACAACCCTATTCTATGAGGAAGCATGGCAACAATTCCCAGCTTTGTGAAATAGGGAAGACCTTATATATTTGTAGGAGTACATCAAGGCACAGGTGGATATAAAATTGAAATATTATTGAAAAGAAAGTCATTCCACTACCAAATTGCGTGAGTAGAAAACCCAAAAATACTCACTATACATCCAAGTGATGACTTCATGGTATGTACTAGACCAGGAACTAAAAGAGAGGAAATTACAAGTGGTTCAAGGTCTGAATAAACCTCATGGGAATTTTACTCTCAATGTATCTTATTCCATTCTATCTAGTCATCAAAATATCCCTAGGGAACCCATATGGCTACAAATCTAGAAGCTCATTTAGTAGCCAAAAATAGCCCACTTCGTATGGCCCATTAGCAGAAGGATTTATGGGAAGACATTCATAGGAAAGGATTTGAGGGACCTTTTATGTGCCCCTATATGTACACAGCAAGAGGAAACAATGGAGCATATACTAAATATATTTCCTTTTATAGAAGAGATATGTTAGAGGATAATGTTGTTATTTGGACATTTGGACTGATTAATCAATAGTCTGCATCAGACCTTAGAGAACTAGCATTTATTCCTCTTCAAAAACTCAATGATAAGTAGATCTTGGTCCATGTCCTTAGGATTTGTACTTTGGGAAGTTTGGAAGGAATGTAACCCAAGAATTTTCCAAGACAAGCAAGCATCCACCAACTCAATTTGGAAAATTATTAAACAACAACTCAAGGAACAATTCTTCGTGAACCTTGGGATCTTAATGACTGGAAAGTAACACCTCATGAAGTCGCCATAATAAACATGTTATAAATCACACCATCCATGTTGGTACTAGGAACCGATCGAGCTATCATCCCTTCAACTTCCTCCCCAAGCCATTTTACACCCCCTCCATGAGGCTTAATTAAGTTAAACTTTGATGGGGCCTCTAAAGGGAACCCAAGCCTCATCATTTTTAGCAATGTGTTCAAATATTGGAACTAGAAGAGCTTAAAATTTTATGCAAGTAGTGGTGATTCAACCAGTAACAATGTGGTTGAGTTCCTAGCCCTTAAGAGGGGTCTACGAATTTCGTTAGAAGTGGGTTTCACAAATATTCATATTTATGGGGACTCATAGCTAGTTGTTGACATTACACAAAAGTTTATTAATGGAGCCCCGATCAGCAAACTACTAAAGAGTTGGAAAATGGAACTCTTGGTGTCTAGAATCCAGACATTGTTGTTAAGTCTACCATATGTAGTTATGTTATACTCCTGAGGGACTGGAAATAAAGCATTGAATATGTTGGAAAATTGGGGAAGTCGAATGAATGAGATGGATTTTATATTTACATGGCCACCTATAAGGGAGTTTGAAAGTATGGACCAATTATCCAATATCTTAGTCAAAGATAGCAGTACTCCGATAGGGGTTGATAATCAAATGCATGGTGATTTCCAACCACCTCCCCCTCTTGGCTCTCCATCTTAATGGAAATTTGTTGTGTTTTAATCTTGTTAGTTTTCTAGTACTATGTTCTTCTCAGTTTTTGGATAGCTACTTGGCTATGGCTCAAAGCTAACATTTTTGGAAATTTCCAATTAGCCAACAAATCCAATAGGAGTGAGGTTGATAGCATTTTAACGATGTATAGATATAATTTTACCACATAAATAACAATAACTTGACATACGAAAAAAACATGATAATCTAATAACCTTTTTAAATCGCTTCACTAATCAAAACTCTAGTCCAATTTAAATAACGATTCTTTATTCTAAGAATAAATGGTATTATCCTTCATTCTATCCCGTCAAAAAAGGGAATGAGTCAAAGACATAAATCAAATTAAGTAGTAATCCCTTAAATCTCAATATGGAACTCCAAAGAAAGATGAAATTGTTCACTAATTTCAGAAATTATAACAATTGCCAAAGTAAACATATTCTCAACAAGTGTTACAAGGAAGTCCCTGCCACTTCAGTTAGAAATTATTCTCCGGAAAATTTTCATTAAAAACTATAGTCTATAACATATAAATTGAGATGTAAATTGGATAAATTATTTATGCTCAACCACAAGTAGAATGATTCTCAAGGGAATATGCTCAACTTATGTCTTTGACTTTTAATAAATTTATAAAAAAATTGGTGTCCCAAGACATGCCTAATTTTAGAAAAATTGCCTTGTGTTTTTTTATGAGGACTTGAGATTCTTAAGGGTTTCTTAAGGGCTCAGTAAAAATCAAAGTTAATAATAATATTTTTGTTCCAATATTTTTTTTGTTATATATTTATCAATGGTAAATACCAACCACATTAATATTTTTAATGTGGTTGTACTAGTTATGGTGCAATTAAATGTTTGGAAAACAATTTTCTTTTTCACTGATCAATTCTAAATTAATGATGTTCAACAAGCTAATAAAACTAATAACAACAGCTTAACAACTCAAGTACAGGTCCACACTCTTTTTATCAGTTTTATAAGTTATTCAAAATTATTTCTTTTTATCTGATTTGTATTTAAACTAATACCATAAAATCTAAACCTAAAAATCTTTTGGAAGCAACTATGTTTAACCTTTTATGGTATCATATATTTAATGGTTACATTTTAACCAGTTGCTTTTAAGTGTGATTTTTTTTTAAAATATCCTGTTAATTTTGTTTAGCATGGATTTATTGAAATCACAAGTTTGATGGGTGAACTATGTACAATAAAAGTGTCCCAAGGGTTTTTCAAGGTGTTGAATCCATATATACATACAGTAAAAAAACCAGTTTAAACAACACAAATCAAAATCTTACCATAAATTTTTTTTATCATATTCCAACAAGAAATCCCCTCACTTACCCACCACTCTTACCAACCACTCTCTATCTTAGTACCCTACCATAAAAAACGAACTGTAGTGTATTGGTGCTGTAAAAAACAAAATTGCTATACCCTACCATAAAAACGAACTGTAGTGTATTGGTGCTGTAAAAAACAAAATTGCCAGCGTCATAAATGATTCCATCTGAACACTACCGGGATATATAATTAATTCGTTCAATAATTTCTGTCGTTCGACTTTAGGCCGCAGGTGACATACGGAGGAGTTTTCTTCCTTTATACAATATCAAGTTACTTTCAGTACTAGCCCCGCCAACCTGTGAGTGCAGGGCCAACAGATCATCATCATTCGAGACCCGTGATAGCAATAGAATAACCCCATCAATGCCTGAAACCTTGATCGTGATACAACAGGTGGATCTGGAAAAAAACTCTACGAAAGTTTTCTCTTGTTTTTTTCCTTTATATGCTTTCTGATCCATCCCAGAACAAGCTGTGCCCTGAAACTCTGGACACCCATTTCTCGATCTTCGAGATGGGAATGATAAGGGTAGTCACAGAAAAATGAGGGCACGTCTGAACATCGGCATACAACATCGCAGATCGAGCTTGGTTTAGTATTTTGATGCAGAAACTGCAATTGGGTCCATGTATTTGTTTGCTCGCTTTGCCTCACATAAATTGCTGTAAAATCTAGGGTTAGAATTATTGAGCTTTTCTATTCAAGAATCTTGATGGCCTCCTATTTGTGTTTTCTTGCAGATTCATGTGAGATTTTGTTTTCAACGGGAGAAATCGTACTGGAGCAGTTTTTAGGAAAATATAGGTTTGCTTAGAATCAGACTACTAGATTTGTAGAGACTAAATTTATTCACTTAACTATTAGACTACATCTTGAAATTAAATTACTATAAGATCCACAAGTTTCTTCAATCTCTTTTGCTTTCAAAGCAATACCAGAATGTGGTGTACTGTGAAATGTTCACAGTATGGAAACTGCCTGCTGCTTGCGAGATCACATTATTATCGATGGTGATAATAACTACAAAGTTTGGTAGTTTGGCGTTATCCTCCCTGAGCTTCTTTTTCCCATAACCTTTCAATCTCCCCAGCAGACCCATCTCGTTCACTCATTCTGTAACCCTTCTTGACCTTGTAAGACCTTTTCTTGAACTTGCAAGACCCACCATCGAATCCCGATAACATCGCTAGATTTCTACTTCTCTCACAATTTTATTATAGGTTACCAGCCATAGCATTAGCAATGATGCTACTCAACTCTCAAACAATCTTCTTCTAATGAGTCTATCCCTCCTGAGCTATCGATCTAGATACAGTTGAATTTTAATGGAGTTTCAAGTTATTTAGTCTTCTCATCAACTGGAAACTGATATGTAATATTTAGGGGGTCAAAATCATGTATCTTTATGTTGATCGTAGATTTTGAGGAAATTGGTATATACATGTGTGCACTCTGTTCATTAATGCAATATTTGCAATATTTAGGCTGTCCAAATCATGTATCTTTATGTCCATTGCAATCTGTTTATTAATGCAATATTTAGGTTGTCCAAATCATGTATATTTATGTTGATTGTATATTCTTAAAAATATATTTTGTTTATTAATACAATATTTAGGTTGTCTAAATCATATATTTTTATCTTTATGTCGATTGCGGATTCTTAAAAAACTAAAATAAAATTATAAACAGTTGTATAATATCTTTATTGCAGATTCTTAAAAAACTAAAATAAAATTACAGTATAACTTGTATCACATTCAGTTTTTTCCATAAAGAATTAGCACATATTATTTAAGATGATAAATTTGTTGCAGTTAGATAAAAAAAAAGATGTCATTTGCAGATGTATATCATTTCTATTCTATTGACAAAATTTCCAAAATATTTAAGAATCTGCCATAAAAATAAGTTCAAATAATCCATTTATTTTTTTATTTATAAGTTCGAATAATCCTATGATCTGGATTATAGTTATTTTTTTGTATTTATAAAATTTCAGATCTATTTTCAAAAGCACTGGACAAAAATTATTTTGTGCATCCGATAGAGAAAACTGTATCGAATGCTGCTCGACACTGCTGTGCTTTGTGTTATCTGTTTCATGTGCTTCAATGAAAATTAATGCCGAGAGAAGTGGATTCATTTACTTTTGCAAAGTTCGAATATCTGCTCTGTGTTACCTGTTTCATTTACTTCAGCGAAAAAAGTGGATTCAGTTACTCCCCACGTTATATATGTATATTCATGGTTATTCGTTGTTTATATTTTTCAAAATTAGTATGCTAGAACCTAGCATAAAACATCGCACCTCTAAACAAATTTAGATGCACCTACAACAGCACAAAAACATTGGGAGACTGGTGGACATTATTAAAAACATAATATGCAAGCAAAGGAATGTGCACAAATAGATCTTTTTAAATATAATTTAATATGATAGGTAGGTATTTTGCAATTCAATACTTAAAGTGTATGGCAAATTTTTTAAATATAATTTAATATAAGTAGCTAGGTATTTTGCAATTCAATGCTTCAAACATAGGTTAAATGTTATAAGTTTTAATTTTACATTGAATCAGTGTAGATTTATTTTAATTTTTCCAAATTTAAATCTTTTTTATAATTCAAATTTCTAAATGTAAATATTTTTTATAATTTAAATTTTGAAAAAAGTTTGTATTTGATTAATCTCTTTGCATTTGATCATTTTTGGGTTGAAATAGATTTACTCATTATGTGTATGTGTAAATGTGAGGATCAACATGTATCAATACATGTTAAGAACTTTATATAATATATATATATATAGTTAATATTAAAATATTTTATTCAATATGAGATATTGGAACATTTTATTTAAAATCCACATTATCTATTAAAAAAAATTGTTCGTGTGATCCATAATGAATTAAGCAAAGTTTTCCGTAGAAATCACATAACATAATTTTTTGGCCTACGGTGGGTTCATAAGAAGGACAGATGAAAAAGCATACCATGGCAAAGGCTTAAATAGAGAGCAATGTAGAGAAATAATTTCAAGTAACGGCTATATTTAAACAATAATATTTAAATTATGATATCAATTTATTAATATATTAAAAATAAATATTGTTAAGTAACGGGTATATTAAATAGCTAGTTTTTGAAAAGTAATATTTAAATAGCTAGTTTTTGAAAAATAATATTAAAATAAGACAATAGTTTGTTAATTTATTAAAAATATTAACAGGTAAATGGCTAGTTTTTGAAAAATAATATTTAAATAATAGTATTAGTTTATTAAATTATTAAAAAATATCTTATTAATATATTAAAATATTTTATTTATAATTCATATTGAAATATTTTTTAAACATGTACTTCAAATTTTATAATTACCTCAATTATTTCTAATCTTCATATATTTTATTTATGGTTAACACTAAATATATGTAAGGTTGGTACTATATATATATATATATATAAATCATCCTCTCTTTCAACCAAAAGGTTAGAGTCAGGATCAATAGAACAATATTCATAGGCACGCAACCATTACAACAATAGTTCTCACTTTCATGTCATTCGCGGTAAAATAAAACCATTGTATCCAACCACCTAGGATAACCCCAATTGACATGTACTAATATATATATATATATGAGAGCCATTGTGCCCAACCACCCACGATAACCCCAATTGACATGTATATATATACATATAAGAATTACACATATTTTTTGTATTCAAAAAATGATTTTTTATCCTTCCAATAATAAAGTAGTGTTTAAACAAGTTGCCTTTAGTGGGATTTTTTGGATGTTCCCCGCATGAAAAATTTGAGGTGAAATTTTGATTCATGTTATTTAAACTAGTTTTGTTTACTGTATATATGGATTCAACACCCTCAAAAACCCCTAGGGCACTTCTATTAGGCAGGGATTACCCATCAAGCTTGTAATTTCAATAAACTCCTCTAGGCTTTTAGACAAATTAGACTAGAAAAACCCACCAACCAGAAAAGTCGCACTAAATATAATCTTATTATCTACCATTATCATTTTAATTTTAGGAATAAATTCTCCCCTTGCCCCTTTCTCTCTATATATAACTCATATTATATATTTTATCAAATAATTTATATTAAAAAATATTCTACTCAATTAGAAATAAAATATTTCAATATTCACATTAAATAACATAATTTTACATCAAATTTAACAAAATTACATTTTCATGTGCTTAAAGCATGCATGTTATTCAGAAACTGCCTCTTGAAAACATTGATCTCTCTCATAAACAAAATGAGAGACATGTCATAATCAAAAAAACCAAAAAACATTTAGCTAAGATTTTATCCTTGAGTCCTTATCCTAAAAAGCAGTGAGCCAAAAACACATAATCATTTGGATGTTGTTCCTGGATCATCTTCTTGTAACCCTTCAATAAACATCTTGTGGAAAAAATTTGTGATAACATTGTCAGTTATGTATAAAATATTTTTCGGAAGAAATCACATTGAAGATTTTGGTCAACGTGTTTCGAACCAACAAGTGTGGTTCATTGTTAGTTGTTTCCTAATTTTCGAGACTCCCAAAACCTGAGAAATGTCTGCCTTAGAGAGAGATTTAACTTCACTATTATGCTCCATGTAAATATTTTGATGATAAATCTGGTTAAAATGATGTTTAAGCAGAAGAACCTCCTTAAGGATGGGAATCAGTGTGTGAATGTAACATCACTACAAACCAATTTACAATAATCACGGTGTCACCAAAAATCTAAAAACTAAGTATATATTTTTCAATGAAAAAGAGAAGCAAAATTTTAAGGTTGCGAAGTTTCGCATAGTTGTTTGTACCCCTTCAATGGAAAAGAGAAGCAGAATTTTAAGGTTGAGAAGTTTCGCATAATTATTTGTACCCCTCCCAAAACCAATATGAAGTTTAAAACATGGATTTGCATTGATGTATAGGACTACCCCTCTGCCACAGTCACCATTCTCAGAGCATGCTCCATCAAAGTAAGCCCACAGGAAGGATTTCTCCACCTCTTCTGCAATAATGATTCGTGGAGCATGTGATCCTTCCTCCATGGGAATAAGCTCAAAATATGCATAAATTTGGCCAAAGCCTTCTTAGGAACAGATGGAAATTTTCTGAAAATTTCCTCATTTTTGGCTATCCAAATGCCCCAACAAACCATTCAGGTGAGGTTTGTGAGGTGTTTTGGGTTGACCTATTCCCACCAAATTTTCCATGATTCAAGGATAAATAAACCCGCATAATTCATAATTGCTCCCATTTGGACCCTGATCAAATTCCAAACTACTTCCACAAATGGGCATGATAAAAAAGTATGAGATTTTGTCTTGGGAGAATTCTTAGAAAAAACACACCAACCCAAACCCTACATACCACACTTTTGGAGATGATCCCAGGTTGGGGCCTTATTTTCCAAAAGACACCACATTAAAAGATGCAATTTTGAAGGACACTACAATTTCCAAAGGCTCTTCCACCACCAAGCTAATTCCCCAAGCTATCTAGATCTATTGATGAACTCATAACCATCTTTTATAATGTATCTCCCCCGTGTAGAGTGCACCCAACAAAGAGAG
>Ga0068628_1000346_pt1 | contig 15379 bp, 6 predicted proteins | sample InSIn2gowninarea_FD_77431 | JGI IMG/M metagenome (GOLD analysis project Ga0068628, IMG submission 77431) | Clean room microbial communities from NASA Spacecraft Assembly Facility at Jet Propulsion Laboratory, Pasadena, California, USA -... ... | reverse complement strand
GGTGCTCGAGAAACGGCATCCAATGGTGATGGAAAAGGCAATAGCTCAGGGTTCAAGATTGTCAAACGTACTGTTCAGACCGTCGAGGCAGAGTTTAATGTTCAAGAGCGTGCGTTTTACGAGCGGCTTCAAGAACGTACAGACAAGAGTCTTGAGAGAATGATGGCTGGCAATCAGGTTAGCTATGCTAGCGCTCTTGTGCTCTTGTTACGGCTTCGACAGGCATGCAATCACCCTCAATTGTTGGGTGGTGACCTCTCAAAGGAGCAGGAGGTGATGGCGGATAGATCACCAGGCAAGAAGGGCAGCAGAAGCGACGACATTGATGATATTGCCAACATGCTCGGTGGCCTTAGTGTGGAGACCAAGCAATGCGACATCTGTCTCATCGAACTCAGCAAAGAAGATATTGAACAAGGACTCGTACGATGCACGGAATGTGAAGAAGACATGCAATCACACGAAGCCATGGCTCGTCAAGCAAAATCCAAGAAGAAAAAGGAAAAGAAAGTTGTGAAGAAAGAACGCAAAGTCAACCGACGGGTCATAGTCGACAGCGATGATGAAGATGAAAATCCTCACGAGCTGAATCATGAACAAGAAACAGAAGACCAAGAAGAAGAAACAGATTCCGCCACCGATGACGAAGAAGAAACCAGCAATAGCGACAACGACGACTACGAATCCCTCCAAGCCGCAACCCAGCGAACTCCAGTCTCAAGCACAAAAATCCGCCACCTCCTCAAGATCCTAAAACACGATTCCCACACACACAAATACATCGTCTTCTCAGTTTTCACATCCATGCTCGACCTCATAGAACCGTTCCTAAAACGCCATTCCCTAAAATACGTCCGCTACGACGGCTCCATGCGCAACGACGCCCGTGAAGCCTCTCTCGAATCCCTCCGCACCAACCCAAACATCCGCATCCTCCTCTGCTCCCTCAAAGCCGGCTCCCTAGGCCTAAATCTCACAGCCGCATCCCGTGTCGTCGTCCTCGAACCCTTCTGGAACCCCTTCGTCGAAGAACAAGCCATCGACCGCGTCCACCGTCTCAATCAAACACAAGACGTCATCGTGCATAAACTGACTATCAAAGACAGCGTTGAAGAACGCATTCTAGCACTCCAGGAGAAGAAGAGGGAGCTGGCGAAGGTTACGATTGAAGGACAGAAGGGCATTGGAGGCGGGAAGTTGGCAATGGAGGAGATGTTGAAGTTGTTTCGGCATAATGCGGAGAGGGATGTGGGAGTTGATGGGAGGCTTGATATGATTGGGATGAAGGGGGGGAGGACGCTTGTTGATTTTGAGAGGGATAGTCAGAGTACTAGTGAGCCCGTTCCGAGAGAGGGACATGTGTCTAGGGCGAGGGAGCAGGGGCGGATGAAGGTTGGTGGGGTGAGGAGGGAAGATCCGGTTTATGGACGGAGGTGGTAGTCCGACGTGATGATGGGTTGGTTACGTGTTTATGACTTGATGGCAGTTGCATGTCTTGGGCTGCAGCGACTGGGTACCTAGGTGTTGATGATGATTATGGAACGAACGGCTGGTTCTGTGCTTTATGCTTTATGTCTGATACTTGCTGCTTGATGGAACAATGGAGGCTACGTACGTACCTAAGTACTTATTAAGCACGTTGCTCATCGTGCATGTCTTACTTACATCACGAAGGAGCGTTAAATTGTTTGAACTCTTTCTTGTCCGAGGCTACGTACTTACATACGTAGGTACTTACAGTCCAAGTACGTATAAAGATTTGAGCACAACCAGGAGTTCGTTGTTAATGGACTGGACTGATATCCTCAGCTTCGCACACAACGATCCAGATAATTAAAAACACGCAGCTTACGTACGTACGTATGTACGTGTCCAATCACACATTCCCTGTACGTTAACATGTTTATTTGTACGTTCAGTAATTTTCTACCCCTGCGCGAGCGAGTCTTCTAAAACCCCTCCATGAACTTGAACCATGGTTAGTTAGTATGTATCGCAAATTGAGATGGATGTTTTATACGTACATGTTATTATATACATACGTGCGCAAGTACATGTAGATATAATTTGTATACCCACAGCCTGACGGGTGAGTGGTGGGATCAACGTCCAGCGTTCAGATGGAGATAATACATACGTACGTAGTAAAGATGTGGAATTCAATGTACGTATATGTACTGTACTGTATGGATATAAGACGGGCGGCCTTGGCTGGGTCTGGACGGTGCCTGATTGGACTTATGTTGTGACTTTTTATCCTCTCCTCGATCGGCATCGTCTTACTGCTCATAATATACGTATATATATAGGTACTAGTCACTCGTAAGTTCAACGTAGAACAATACACATTATCTATAATAGTTCAAGGATAATATTTTTAAGTGAGTAGGTATATATATATTAGTAGTGTGACCAGGGCGTGGATCATTATTTATATTCCAATCCGATTATATATATAAATTAGACGTAGTAATTAAGCGTACTATCTACTAAATACAGTATCGATATTTCACTAACTATTATACTTTAATCAGCGTCTTAAGAGGTATCTTAGCGATTATCGTCCTTCTTAACTCGTACTATTAGAGCTCCGTAGCTCTTAAGTATATACGTATATAGGTATTAACTCAACATAATCATGGTCGAGAGAATTGTTATTATAAATATTCTTATCTAGGGCGTAATCTTACTATACCTTATAGGCGAGAAGCTCTAGTAAGAATATACTAAATTAGTATAGTCTAACGGTATATTATCTCTACGTATAAGTTTTCTTTAAAGATACCGATCTAGATAGGAATAATTTCGAGTCTTATAGGTTACTGTAATTTTCTAGATAGGGCAGCACCCTTAATTATACTACCGCTAGACGCTTTAAATTCAGATAGAATAGAGATAATACCGAAACCTTTATCGATCGGTATATTATACAACTATATCGATATAACGAATCCTAAAATAGTAATAGTAGGTTAAACAGCTAGAATAAGATATAACAACTAATCTAGGTTAAGAGTTCCTCGTATCGAGACTATAGTCTCGTTCCTCGAAGGATAAGGACCGGTATAGTTTACAGTATATACTAACGCGCGACCAAGTATATACAGTGCTCTAGCCTAATACACTATTACTATACTAATAGCGTAAGTAGCTCCTAACCAGGCTGATATTAGGGGAACAGCGAAATACTCGAATATATAAGCTAAGGGGGGTAAAGCATCATATATATAAGGTATTATATCTCCACTTTAAAGTATACTTAAGTTAACCACTATATATATATTACAATAACCACCGACAAGAAGGATACTAGTAGTATTGATCTACTATAAGCCCTAGTATCTCCCTCTTTTTACATTATACAGATTTACAGATTTCCGGAAGTTTTAAGCTTCCCCTAGGTCCTTCGTAGGGTTATAAGTCTAAAGTATAGCGTTATAGAATAAGTTCTGATAGAGGCTAAAGTAAATTTAGTTATTAGGATTAAAAGTCATCATCCTAAGACATTCCTTCGGGGTCTTCTATAAAAACATAGCACTAAGAGCGTAATTAAGCTTCACAGCGCTTACCCAAGCCGCATCATCCTGCTCAAGAGCGGTTAAATTGTAAGATACGATATATACGTCAACCGAGGCGTTAAGTATCCATATCTCGCTTGTAGATATTCGTCCTATTATATTACGAATATACGATTAACTTAGTACATCAAGTACGGCAGTAGACTTATTACTAAGGAGTAAGGTGTTATAACCGTATACTAATAGAAACTGTTCTTCACTAGGATATTGAGCCTTTCCCAGTTATAATATACTCTAGAAAGCGAATATTAAAGTGATAAGGAGATAAATTATATCGTCTATAGGTAACTAACTCCCTATCTTAGGGAAGCTAATACTATATTCGCCTACAAAATTAAGCGATACCGAAGCACTACTTAGACCGCCGTAGAAGCGTTTATAAGTAACAGACAGGCCTAGCGGTAGAGCAATAAAGAGTAGAATAATAAGTCGCTAGAGAATGCTAGTATAAGATGCTATAAAAGAACTAGTCGTTATTACTTAGTAGTTCTAAAGTCTTAAGCATCCGAATCGAGCCTCTAGAAGAAGGAAAATATAGGGTAGGATAGTCTAAGTATAGATATTTATAATACTAAGTAAGAAACTAATAACGACGATTTAGCCTATATAACGTAGACTCTAAGCAATTCTAAGTTAAAAGAGGAGTAGGCGCTATTACATTAACCCTAATCTAACGGAAGGTATAATAGTTTCTTTTATAAAGCAGTTAAGGTAGGCTTATATTATAAATAAGAAGAACGCTTAAAGTTTAATATTTTAACTCTCAGCCTTACTTAGTAAATAAGATCGGTAATAGCAGAATAGTTCGCTCGAGAAAGCTATAGCCTTATAATAATAGTCCAGAAATCAGCTACACTATTAAGCTTCCGCACTCGATCTATACATTTATAAACCTATAGAAGGAGGCTTAAGCCGCATTGGGGTGTCGCTTCGGCATTCAGAGCTAGGGTCTGCAGTCGTACGACGCACCCAATCGACACAATGTGGTGTGCAACAAGACTGCTAACTGAAGGTATCTGTCATCGCTATTGTTCACAAGAACGAAGTGAATCGACAGGAAATGATGAGACGCTTGCTGGAAACACAATGTATCAACGCCCGAGCATAATTGCCGACCCTTCTCTGCTATTACTCCGTAGTACGTTCACAAAGTGGGAGTGAGGCTATGCCAAGGCTGATCGATGACTCGCACTGGCTGGACGATTTCGCTCGCTGCCATTTGTTGCACAGGTCCTGCCGCTGTTCGTTTTCTGAACTGCTGTTATAAACATGTGATGTCAATATGAAGGTCGCAGGTTGTACCAGCACCTTGAATGCCTCTCAACGGACATACATCCGTCAAACAAAGTACGCCAGTTCGAGGACACCAATGTGTACTTGGTGTCACCTTCGACCCCGGACATGTGCATTTGCTTAGCCACTTGATACCCGGGATTCAGCGCCATTCTCCCAATTCGGAGATTATAGGGAACAGTACTACGTATGTACGTAGCTAAGTGTTATTTTCTGGTCAGTTGTCTACGTACCTATTCACATGTGTCTGATTTTTTAAAATCACACGTGACGGGCCATGGAGCGCGTTGAGGAGGAGAGCCTGTCTTGCTTGGCAAGTGGCATCGGGAATTTACCTAAGTAGGTACGGAGGCTCTGGAAGAAGGAGCAGGAGTCTACAGGTAGAGGAGTCGCAGCTACGTACGTACTTACTACATATTCGCAACTACTAGAGCATGAGACCAGTTAAATCTGACGATTTCACAACTTCATCATAATTACATACGTTCTGAGCTCTTGAGCTACCGTGCCTGTATATCTCTCTGTATCTATATCACACCAATGTGACGCTTTAAATGCTCGCTATGCAATACAAACAATATTAAATGTGTGGAATACCACCGTGAAACAGACATATCAACACTGTGTAATGATATCTAACAACACAAAATAATTGATCACCTTTGGGGTGCATAAAACTGGCCCCATTGACTCCACTGGCTCTGTGGTCTTTCTTGCGCTGGTCGTGGTCCATAACTTATCTGAGACTGGGGCCGTTGAAGAGGGTGTCTTTGCTGTGTTTGCTGTGCAATATATGTCGGCTGATACTCCTGCTGATGTTGCTGTTGCGGCTGACTATATCCGGCATAGGCATATCGCGGCTGATTGTCCTGTGCCTGAGGGTACTGGAAAGGATTGTTGGCCTGATACTGCTGCATTTGCAGTGCTCGAGACTCACGAGTCCGTTGGTCAATGGCAGCTTGAACCATCTGACCTTGAAGACCTTCCTTGATGTTACGCTTTTCCTGTTGTCGTGCCTCGATGGCTCCGATCAATCCCACCGACGGATCGGGGGTGCGACTAGGCTGGTTCATGTTTATCAGTGGACCACCAGTTATCCTTGCCACGTGTTCTTGCTCCCGTGCCGACAAATGATGTGAATAATCAATCGAGTTTGCAGAAGAATTGCGTGAGGTCGGTGTCCTTTTCTGCAGCCTGCGAGGCGATTTTTCAATCGGGGACTCGGGCCTTTGATCACCCTTGATCTGTTCAATCCTTCCGGATGAAAGAGTCCGTTGTGTCACATAGCCTTGAGGCCTCATTGCCATTGCCACCCGTTGTTGTACAAACTCTTCCGCTGACAACCCCTCAGGGCTTCCACTACCAGGCTGTGCTCCTGGCTGCCATGCCAAACTCTGAGTTCTTGAATGAGTGGGACGGTCTCTCGGACTCGACTTCTCCGGGGTTCGAGGTGCTTGAGGAGCAGAAGGGTTGAGTGGCGACTTTGGTCCAGTGGATAGCAATCCCAAGGAGTCGAAAGGAGAACGTCGTCCACTCGAGGAGTCGGATCGACCAATTGTTTCGAAAGGAGACCTTTGACCACTAGCAGTACCTGGTCGACTATTCTCTGGCGTCAACCGCTGAGTGACGCCAAAGTCAATATGTAAATTATTCTCAGGTGATATTTCTTGTGCTTGTGCTTGTACATTGGGATCGCCAACGGTTTTTCTTATTCCACCTCGAGCCCTTGGCAGTTGGTCGTAGTCAGGCGTTGAATCTCGATAGTAGGGCATAGATGCGTTTGCAGGGTTCGAAAGGGTTCGCTGATATCCTGATCGAGCGTCGTTGCCGTTGCCGTTGATGATTGTGCTATAGAGCAGTGGTTTCGGCTTGGTGTTGGTGCTGTCGATAGACGTTGAGGAAGGATTTGTTACCACTGCTGGTCGTTGAGTGTTAGTTAGAGTTTCATGTGCATCTGCAGGGGTCTCATTTACCCCACGACTCGGGCTTTGACTCGCCCCATTCTGACCACGCCATGCGTAAGCTGCGGCTGAAGCCGCTGCAGCTCCTTGCTCATGTTGTTGAGCTGCATTCTCCCGTTTTAACTCTTCCAAAACCCTAGGGTTGAGTTGTGCGAGTGTTGCATCAGACATACGACTCTTCTCCCTTCTCATCTCTGGTCTGTCCATGGGACGTTTCCTAGGCTGCTCGTTAGGCTGATGATTGAATTCAGGTGGTGCGACCACTGGTTGAACAGGCTTTCGCTGTATCAGATCCCCTTCAACGTCCTCTGGATAGATATGAGGTTGAATTTCACTATCAGAGCTGTTAGCACTTTCCATATACCCCACATCGTTAACGCGAGGTCGTAAAGGTTGACGCTGCTGTAGCGGCATTGGAGGCGGAAAATGTGAATTCTCAGGTGAAGTAGGCTCTTCAGACATCCTGGTCGGAGTGTACTCTCTCGTCATTGGTTGACGCATCTTTGGTGGCGAGATCTGTATGGTCTCGGATGCGGATCGGCTGTGGTAGTTGTGGGCGATTTGCGTTGGAGCGGTGTACGCCTTCCGTGGACTTTCAAACACAGCGTCTGTGGACTGATTGTGCTTGTGTGCGAACTGCAGTGGATGGGTAGACGAGCTCTCTGAGATGTTCATGCCTTCTCTGGAGTTTGCAGGTCTCACATTTTCGATGTTACTTGCTCGACCTTGACTCTGCATAGACATTCTTCGGGACACCGCATCTTTCAACTTCTTTCGCCATTCACGTTCGCTCCATTTGTCGCTTCCCTCGGTATGGATAAGTGTTGCAATATCAATAATATCGAGATATCCATATCTCCTCTCTCTTGGCATAGCAAACATAAGACTTCTCGTGTCAAGAGTATCTGGAACTAACCTGTTCGGTCGTCCATAGAGCGAGAATGTATCGTAGACTGGCATCAACCATCGAAGCATCATCTCAAAGCCGGCTACAGCAGGATGAACTTCTGGCATAACGAACACGAAACCTTCTGTTTTGGACTCAGGATTGGAATGAATCGTGATCTTCCCCTCTAGTTTGATAAGTGTCGACTCGTTGATCAGCAGCCTTGATTGAGGGTAGATGGCATAGGCTGAGTAGGCGTCTGTAATCGTAGCAATGGGTGTAGCTTTCTTAATCTTCTTCGTGTCGTAGAATTTGATGTCGCCCTTTGGCAATGCTGTCTTGTCGTAGGGTGACCGCTTGCTCAGCTTCTTCTGAGACTTCTGCCATTCCTTCTCGTCTGGAGGCTCAATTACACACCAACACCGCCTCCATGGCGTGCCTGCACCGAACCTTACTCGTGCCCAATCTTCAATCCGGAATTTGTTCTTGGTCATAATTTGGTTGATGCTGTTCAGGTGCTTTCCTTTACCGGCGATAAGGGAACCAGTGTACAATTCGTGTAGGGAAGCATTCTCGAACATAGCCAATCGAATCCCGGCGGTCCACTGCGTTAGCGAATGTAGAGAGTTGAAATGTAGCAGATACCTGTTCTTGCCTGCAGTTGATATCGAAAGAACGTTTTGCAGCGGTTGAACCTGATGATCTCGGGTTGGGAGGGTCTCAATCTGATCACCATTAGAAATGGAAGTCCAAAGGCCTCGGGCGGCACTAACCATTTTGATAGATGCGTCTGCGAGGTTGATAAAGGAGGGAGCCACTTCGCCATCTTGACCGGCTGCGTCGAGAGCTTCGGCGTCCCAGAAGGAAAGAATGGTGCCAACAAGCTGGGCGAAGCATTCTGTCCAAACTCGATTCAAATTCGGCTTTCCGCCTGGCAACTGTCAGTAGACCATACAGAAAGCGGGAAGTGCAAGCTGACTTGTGTCTAAATCATCGAGTTTCAGGAAATAACCTGACATGGTCAGCTTGGTTCAAAACACAAATCCATCTCTTTCATACCCTCTTGATACAGTTTATTCGCATGACTCGACAGATAACTACCAGTGCCATCAGTATGTATATCTAACAGTTGTGAGGTGTTCGTACGAGAAAACTGGCTTCAGTTCTTCAACTTCATCACTTCTAGCCGAACCGATGGTAGGCGGAGTGTAAATCATCGAATTTGGTCTTGGAGCGGAAGAACCAGCACGCATGCCATTCGAGTCCGGTACCAAGTTCCCCGTTGACTCTCTGACCGCGGTAGAAACATTTTTCTGCTCTACTCCCTCATCCACACTCTCGGTGACTGCTCTGTTGTAGGAATTCGGAGAAGACGCTGTAGGAGGGAAGGCAGCGGCCTTGAAACTTGCCGACAAGTTTCGTAGACGACCCATCGTGTAGGATTAGGATAAAGTGGTTGTATATGAACGACTTTTGAATAGTGAATGACTTCAAGACACCAGCTTGAGTACCGCAGGCGCGACCTGGATCTGGTGTCCCTTCAAGTGGGATGTACGTGGGCAAACTAAAGATTATTAGTGGTGTCAAAACACCATGAAATCATCGAGGTTGTGTGGCGCAGCAGTAGTACACAAATTTCCGAATCGAGGTAACACGTCTCGATGATAGTAATTCGACGAGGTAGTGAGCGTGCGAGGTCATGAAACGAGAGCGACGACAGTAAGGATTAGACAGAAAGTGCAATCAACGAATGCAATATCCGAGTCCCGAGAATGAAGCGACCTTATTAGGACATCATGAGCCATGAAGTGTCCCAGTTTGGATAGGTTACAGATACGAATCTCTTGTTTTGACTTCACCATACTAGTGGTCAGACGTGTCCAACGGGCAAAGCATGTCAAATTATTGCGAGCGCTTCTGATTCGCTCCGCAGCTGGCAAACCAAAGCTAAAAGTGCTGAATGGCATGGGAGGAGAAAGCAACTGCAATTAGCTGATCCATGCAAATGGCACCATTACGCAACTTGAGGACCTCCCAAGACAAAGGTGACGTTGTGATTCGGGCTGTGCCATGCCCATCAGTCAGTGTCCATGAAAGAGCCGCTAGTGGCCGACTTGCCGGAAATGTATGAAAGACTGCACAGGCAACGGAGCAGATTCATTCGATTATTTTTTGAAGATGGGTGTTTCCAGGACTAACCACGAGATCGTGATTCAGCTAAAAGCCGGGACGCTGCCAAGCTGCGTTGTGAGATCGAGACGTGATCACTCCAGCTCTTTTCTTGTTGGTGGTCTGGCGACGGAAGACAGGACCAGGGATGCTTTTAATCCTTCTGCAAGATCTCCCTTGGCATACATCAAATGCGTCGTTACAATTCGAGACGCTTCCCATGTTTTCTTCTCCTGATATGATTGTCATGGGATTGCGGTACTTATAGAAGCATCGATATCAGGTATTCAAGAGTCGTAAAATGTTCCCATTACCATGCTGTGAAATTTGAGGTAGTGGGTGGCTTGTTTCATACTGTTATTCAAACATGGTTGGAGTGTGGCGTTGTGGCTTTGGATACCAATCTCAGGTCGGGTTTTGCTGCTTTCTTGAGGGAAGCTCCACAACAAGTGTCCTACACGAGTATCAGGTTGCCGCAAGTAGCGTATAATATACACATATCTCAGCAACATTTCGCACGATAGAAACTGTCAAAGGCCAAGGTAAATCGTGTTTTAAACATGTGCATCGTGATTCCACAATTGACACTGGCGTCCTTCCGAGTACTTCATTCATACCGTACTGTACATATCGCGCCCGAACGCCATCCATGTTAGGTATTGTCATCAATCATAGCTCACCACGAGCGGGCTCTGAGCTTACATAACCTGCACAATCCGACGTGCCATCTTATCCTGATCTGATATCGATCGTCACATTTATGTTGCAAATGAAGCCTCCACGTTCGTCTTAACCTGCTCATCACTGTGCTGCAACGCCTTCATGATCTTTTCGTTGAGACCCTCACTCTCCGCTTCAGGCATCTGCATCTCCAAGCCGACATTGCCAGCAGCTTCCTCAGCGGCATGCGTGATCCCTTCAAGTGTCATATGGTGGACGTCTTCTTGTGCCTCACTCGTACCCATGGTGCCGGCCTCGAGGTTCGGATCGATCATCGCCTTCAGACTGGACGCTGCGACATCAACATAGCCTGGCTGTACGTGTGCAGGTGGAGCATAGGTGGTGTGAGGAACCGTGGAGGACTGCGCCGCTGCAGCATTTGAGGTAGCCGGCGGTACACCAGTCGGGTCTTCAGCAAAGGGGTCGGAGACGTGGACGAACGTTACTGTTGCGGTTTTAGTATTACCACTATGTTTGTAGCAGGTTCTGCAGGTACGTACGTTCTCTTGGAATCGGTACAAAGTACGTGTTCTCGAACTTCTGTCGGTACTTGTAGAAACTCTTCAGACTTTCGCCGTTCTTATCGACGAACCCTGCGTTCTGTGCATGACGAAACGCAACTCCTACAGTTCACACCACCATCAGCACATATCGTGGATGGCGCATCAGGAGCGCAACAGCTGTGGACCAGCTTGGGCTCACCTTCACTTGGGACGCATTCTCTGTTAGACTTGCGACATTGCCCGCAAGTGGGCTTGGTCTGATTCTCTGTCAATTTCTTTCTGTTCTCTTCTCCAGCGAGGGACGCGACATACCTCATCACATTTCAGCTTTCGAGACCGACAGGTTTTGCAACCTGTACGAGTTCGCTGACCAACCATGATTGCTCAACAGTGACGACAAGTTTGCTGTCGAGGCAACTCCAGCGAGACGCAGGTTTGGCGATGCGAGGAGGTTTCCAAGAAGGTGGAGTCGCTGACATTACACCGATGTTTACCCGTAGAGACGATTAGCGTCATTTGCACAATCAAATGGTGGAGGAAGCGAAACAGGATGAAAGATTGTGAATCCGGAGACATGATGTACCTGTGTCAACTCACGGTATGTGTCAAATATGGTCTTGCGGTTGAGGAAGGTTGGTATATGATAGGTCATTAAATTTGTGATAAAAAAGAAAGATCGGCCGAATAAACTTTTGAGATCCTCATACTCCAAATACCGCGCTTATACCACAGGGAAGTCCTCCTGAATCATTGCTTACCGATATCTCTGCCCAACGCTTTAGCATGCTTGCCAAGTTTAAAGAGATCAATCACAAAGGTCAACGCCGCGGCAGCGACGGCGGCAGCGGCTGCAAATGTGAAGCTGATTACTGGACTAATTCGTTGTCAGTATTTCTAAGTTCGGAAAGGAGGTCGTGGGCCTTACTATCGAGAAAAGTAGCCGATCAAGTTCTTCCAAAATGGTGACAACTCGTGCTTGAAGACAGCATCTTGTTTGCTTTCTGCATCTGGCCGTTATCAGTGATTTCAACTTAGCTACAATGACCGAACTTACCGTCTGCTTTCGGATCGATAACGTCTTTTCCTGCGGAGGGTGTGCTTCCTGTCTCCTCCACACCAGTCGTTGCAGGGGTAACGACTGGCGACGTACTTGTATGCGGTTGGGCCTCCACCGTGGTGCTGTCGGTTGTTGGGCTTGATTTCGAGTCTGTCGAGCTGACCATAGGTTGTGACGGTTGTGGTGCCTCGTGTATCAGCTCATTATCATCCACGACTTTCTCCTGTTCGGGAACAGGCTCGATCTCAGTCGGTGCTTCATCCTTGATGACTATGATGTTGTTGACATTGCCAGCGGCATCGGTTACTATGGCTATATTCAACTTCTGTCAGGTCTATGATTGCGTCTTCCATACCTGTTGGAACTGTTTCGTCTGTTGTCCACCAATCACCGGGTCCGAGTCGGAGCTTGTATTGATATTCACCGGGGTCCACCTCGACGGATGTTGAAAATCGATACTGTCTTGATGGTTGCTCTTCGATTATTTCCTGTTGCATCTCAATGCTTGGCTGCCATTCTGTAAAACTTCCTGCGAGATACACTGGAGGTATCACGCCCGTCTTCGAATATTGAATGTTTGCTCGCACCATGATCGATATGAAAATGGAGTAAGTGCACTCTCTCCGCAAGAAGTGGTTCTTGAAATTCACGAACTCGGGCAAAGTGTTGAGAATGTCACGTTGCGGAGATTCGAAAATGGGGACATGCACAACAAAAAAACTGCATGGCACCTACCTTGTACTACTATTCATTTATTTCACGCCACTTCAGGTTGGTTGAAAAAATGTTTCACCTGTGGAAGTGACGAAGAAGGTAAAGTGCTGAAAAAAGCTTGATAAGGAAAATCCCTGTTTTAAATTGGCAGTTTTGCCGCGTTTACTTGGCTAAGCTCGATATGACTTTGTTAATACTCTCAACATGCTGCCGCACATCAGGACAGTAATGATGTCGTAGCAATTCACTTTCCCAAACACCGCTTCCTACAGCCAAAACGTTGGTCGCTTCCACCGTTGCGGCTTCTGGCTTGAAGAGACCGTCGCCTTTTCTCTCATCGCTATACCACAAAGGCTCTAATCTTCTCCCATGCTTGTCAACAATCTTGTTCATTAACATCAACACAGCTATTAGCGACTTCTCGGGAAGCTGTAATGACGCAGTCAACAGCCGTTTGTAGAAGGAGGCCACTGCCGGCGTCGTTGGTGGCTGTGATGGCGTAAGTAGAATCGACGTCAATGCTCGAGTCAAGAGCAGCATAGGTGTTGACACATTGACTTTATTGTCCCTTTTACTCATCTGACCGGCGTGAGGATCTGGAAGATGCATGGATTTGGGTCCAAGCTCGATGTCCGCATCTGTGCTCGCCGCATACAGTGATCTGTACACATGGGATGTAAAAAACGACAAATCGAGGTGCAGAGCGGAAGCAGACTTCGCTGTATCCTGCTGCGAGAGCAGTGTAAAAGCGGTCTGAACAGCAAGGAGGGACTCTCGTAGCCGATCTCTTTCCACATCAGTCATCGAATCCTCCTCTTCCTCCTCTGCACTTTCAGCTTGATTGATGATGTCCTTTAGAGCTTCGAGAATGTCACCAAAAAAGTCCTGGTTGATTAGATGCGCAAACTTAGCCAGTCCTTCCAGTACTGCACCTGTCAGCTGGGGTATCCGCTCCTTCAGGATACGGAAATAAGTCACGAACACGAGCTTTAGTGTTTCAGACTGCATCTTTTCTCGAGCCTCGTAATCAACGGCTGCATCAGCCTCACGCATATCTTTCTCGATCACCCTTCTCTCCTTCGCTATCTTTTTCTCTTTCTTCGATCTGTGCTCTCGTTTCTCCTTCTTTACTCTCCTTCCATGCAATTTCGACACATCTTCAGGTCGATCTGTCCTGCTTGTGGAACTCTTAGCAGAAAGCTCGTTAAGCAGGCGCAAATGAAAGAAGGTATTCAAGACCTCTTCCCGAATGTCATAGTCTTTTGCTTTCATCATCTTCGCCAGAAGCGTCACTGCTTCGAGGGAGGGCCCACCGTCTTCATCAGTTTCAAAGAATGTTTCTAGTGTCTCAAGGCTTTTGCGGAAATGCACTGACGGCTGTCTGCTACTCAGTTCGTGAACCAACACATTGAGCAGTTCAGTCCTGAAGTTGAAATGTGGAATAGCCAGCAGTAGAGAGCAAACACAGCTGAAAGCGGTAGTCTTCAGGTCGGCCTTGTCTTCATCCCTATTCCTGCACAGGTCGACCAAAGTTCTAATATATGTCTGATAATTCGTCACCAAAGAATGCTCATACTGTCTCGTACGCCTCACATCCTTGGAGACTTTGTTGTTCATGTCTTCGTCTTTGTATGCTCGTATGCGATAGCCTGGGACAGCATCTTTGTATATTGCAGCCTGTGATAGGAGAACGATCTTCTGTACAGTTGGGTGGGCACCTTCTCCCCCCACTTGCGCCAGCTTCTTGAACGAGCCAGCATGTTCTTCAGGGTCTTCATTGATCATACCAGCTAGTCGTGCAATCTCCTCCTGAGCTTGGACTACTTGCTGCTTCAACGGAAGAGCAGGCACTGTCTCAGCATCTTCGGTTGGTGGTGTATCACGGTCATCCACCTCATTTTCACTATCCGAGCCAAGGAAACTGTCTGACTCGCCTTCAGACTCTCGCGCTTGCTCTACTTGCTCAATCTTGCCTTCAACGTTCTTTATCGGAAGCTTGTTGCTCTCCTTGGTCTTCTTGTGCCTGGATCGTGTTTCGTAGTCTTGCTCAAGGTCCCAATTTGCTGCTCGGTGGAACAAATCTTTCGACTGGATGGTTTCGGAGGGTTTACTGTCGTCAAGTGGTGGTGTCAACCTGCGCCGTTTTGCTGGCCGACCATGCGCCATGTTGGAACTTGAGATCTGTGTGCTGATTGCAATACGTTTAGATACGTTTGTCATATGCAGAATTCGGCACTCTCTACCAGATGATTATTTTATTGTTACCCAAAATTTCTCCGCACTTCACATGCTGCTGGAGCATTTTCCTAAAGAAGTTTAGCCCACAACTACACCACCTGTTGCTTCCAAGTTTGGACCTTACAAGAGCTTCACTCTTCTAAAGATTCACAGTATACTTCGTGCTTCTTGATCTGGATATGCATACGGTTGCGATATTCTTGTTTGTCACTGATCAAAATGTGCTCTTATAGACCGGCGGCAAAGCAGAGGTTACTATG
>Ga0068628_1000344_pt1 | contig 15399 bp, 16 predicted proteins | sample InSIn2gowninarea_FD_77431 | JGI IMG/M metagenome (GOLD analysis project Ga0068628, IMG submission 77431) | Clean room microbial communities from NASA Spacecraft Assembly Facility at Jet Propulsion Laboratory, Pasadena, California, USA -... ... | reverse complement strand
GCCTAACTATTCCATTGGCTCAATCGTTGGGACCACTTCGCTTGGTCCCTCCTCTTCGCCAATGACAATTTCTTCTTCATGTGCACTCTCCACGACTGGTGATGCCCTGGAGAGATGCTCTCCTACTAATGTGCCTACCAGAGTCCCTTCCATTTCCCCAGCCTTAGGGACCTCTGTCTCTTCTATCCTCTCAGGCTCCCAAGTGCCTATCACTTGAGGAACATCCTCCCCACACGGTTGTGGCCTCTATGCTAAATTCGAAGCCATAGGAATAGAAAAATCTTCTTCTTCTTTCTGCCAAGGGGAATAAGTTACCCTCACTCCTCTTGGGATAGAGGAGACGGAGGAGAACTGGAATGAATCCTCAACATTTGGTCCCAAAGTCGATGCTAGTTCTTGTGGGTCAGCGTCAACCTCACACCCCAGTTCTCCTGGCGATTCCTCCATGGGTCCCCTGGTTTCCTCAACTTTGGGACTTCATTTTCCTCATTCTTCTTCTTCCATGGGTTCTCTAGTTGGAGTGGTCACGACCTCTTCTCCAATCAGATTATCCTCCTCCATCAGCTCCATGGTAACAGGAGATCCCTGTGCGGTACCCTCGGTCGCAATATCGACCAATTTGCCCACTTTTGCCTATTATCGGTCTCCCTCCGTAGTCACCACACTATCCATTTGCTCTACTAGTTCCACAAGTGAGGCTGGTGCTTGTGGGACAGCCTCAGTCATAGTACTAGTGGGCATCTCTATGTCAATCTTTGTATCTTGCATTGACTCCATAGTTTCGGATCACTCTTGGGGAGTCGTCTCTTCCTCAAGTTCTTCAGTTTCCATCTACATCTCTTCTGGCTCCTTCTGGTCAATATACTGGCCATATTCTACATCTTCCTCCATGGCTTCAGGTTAATTTTCCCTAGCAGCCACAGTGGCTACTATTTCCTCCTCTGTAGAATCCTAAAATAGTTCCCACAGAATTGGGATCCTTCTGATGGCATTCATTACGAACAGCTGAACCAACCCATGGTGAGTGATGACCGCCAATACCTATCGTGACCCCTGAGCCAAATGTGCTATTAAGTGAAGGCTCCTTAATAGAAAATAGGGCACATTCATTAAAAAATCTTCTGCCTATGGAAATCGCAGGTGAGCTAGTATGCGGAGATGGTATTTGAAGATGGTGGAGTATCTTCCTTCACAAGCCATATATTTTATGATGATCTCTGTGACTCCTCCCCGTCGATGTGGTAGTGAAGTTCTATCATATCCTCGAACCTTCTGCATGATACTTTCTCCTACTTGTAGGAAGGCCTTGGGGAATTCTGGAAGGGCTGTCCTTCAAAACCAGCATTCTCTAACTTGCAGGAGCCGACTGATTTCCACGATGATTTCCTCTGTCACAGGGATTTTGATTACACGAACCCAAAAACCTCCTTCTCCTGTGTTTAATGCAAAATCCACCATGATTTCTTCATTCAACCCTCTCGGCCTATCGAAATAAATGTCCCAGCCTACATTCTCAAACACTTGCCACACCTCCCGATTACTCTGAACTCTCATTGTATCCTCAGGTTCATGTCACATAGACCAGCCACTCATTGCTGAAGAGGCAGAATCAGCACGACGATTCTAGTTGGCTGGCAGTGGAGAGTGACAGGGCTCCAAATTGTTGCCAACTGAAATAACGTCATGGCCACTTTTGGAGACAACAGATGAAACAATACTAGTACGCTCAAAAATGATGATAGGTTATGGTGGTACTATTAGATATTTTAGGCATTCAATGTAGTGTGTTGAGAGGGTGACTGATATGACTCTGTGCATATGAATACAAATGCCAACACATAAAGATATGATTACGGAGTACCAAAATCATTAGATTTGGTTAGGTGAAAATCATGTGTCATGAATATTTTTTCGAGGTACACCGTCATTCATTATGACGGTCCCCCCCCAAACTAAATGACTGCCATCCTTGGCACATTTTAATGTTCTTTATGGGATATTTAATTAAATCCATAAAATTTATGGAGACATACCTACGGACCTACCTTAAGGTGGAGTAGCAACAAAAATATCTGACGAAGTAACAACACATCGAGTAACGACAATAATGCGTAACATGAACAATGAGTAACAACACAGTGAGTAACATCAACAATGAGTAATAGCAACAACGAATAACTGAAGTTCTAGTATAACGGCACTGGCAGAGTAACGACAACTACAAAGTAATGGCAGTTATGGAGTAATGGCACCGACAGAGTAATGGCAATGTGAAAGCAATGATAGTTGCAGAGTAACAGTACTGGCGAAGTAACAGCAGTTGCGGAGTATCAACACCGGTGGAGTAACAGTCGTTGCAGAGTAATGGCACTTAGTGGAGTAACAACACCAAGTGTTACCTTTCCCCTAGCCATATTTCTTTATTATACCTACAAAGTACAAACAAGTAAGTAATAACCATATATATGTATATTAGAGTGAGAGTGTCCTCTATTCCAATAACCATTAGTCAAATGAATCAGAAAGGTGTTTGACAAAGGCATCTTTAGAAGCTGAATGGTGGTATAGTTTTAGACAATGCCCATTTACTATGAACGAGGTCTGATTCTCATCTATTATAATTAGTTTGACCATTCCATTGTCAAACACTGCATCTACTTGATATGGTCCCATCTAGCGAGTGTGAAGCATGCCTTTGAAATCCTAAAATCGGGAGTCATAAAGTAACGCCCAATCTCCCTAATGAAACACCATATTTTTGATAAATTTTTGTGCCATTTCATCATTTGTTGTTGAACAGTAGTAGTCCTCTAGACAGCTACTAATCGAATCTCGTCTAACTCATTCAGTTGTTCCAGATGGTGTTTCTGTGCCTCTGATAGATCTAGGCCTACTTCTAGAGTTGTTCTAAGCATTCTGATTTCAAATTCTATCAGAAACGAGGGGGATTTCCCATAAACTAATTCAAATGGAGAAAACCTAGTTGTGTTCTGCGATGTTTTTCTGTATGCTCATAAAGATTTTCGAAGTTTTTGTGCCCAGTCCCAGCAATGGCTTGCTACTGTATTTCGGAAGATATATTCCAATACCTTATTTGTTCTCTCTACTTGCCCATTTGCCTATGGGTTATAGGGAATTGACACTCTATGTTTTACCCCATATTTCTGCATCAACTTTCCTATCATATCAGATGTGAACTATGATCCTCCATATAATAAAATTTCCCTTGGAGTACCGTACCAAGCAAAGATTTCTTCAAAAATAAAGTCCACTACTACTTGCTCTGTTGCTCTCGTGACCACTCTCGCTTCCACCCGTTTAGTTACGTAATCAATGCAGACCAAGATGTAAGCTTTCTGATGAAATGATGGGTTAAAGGGTCTAACAAAATCGATGGCCCATTTCTCAAATAGTTCAAGGACTATCTGGGGTTGAAGAGGCATTTCATCTGCTTTCCTAGGTTGCCCCATCCACTTACAACTATCACACCTTCGAACATAATCTCAAGCATCACAAAAGATGGAGGGCCAATAATATCCCATTTGCAGCACTTTGTGACCTATTATTTTGTCTGCAAAATGTCCTCCATAGGATCCATCATGTGCAGCCTTTAAGATCTCATAAATATCATCCTCTCCCACATAATGTTGAATCTGTTGGTCCACCCATGTATAGAAGAGATATCCTACCATCCACGAATATTGGGTACTCTGGTAAATGATCTTCATTTTCTCCTTATATGACAGATGATGAGGTATCTTTCCTATACTAAGATAGTTAATAATATGTTCATACCACGAAGTGTTAGCAAAAACTTCAAAAGGATGCTCATTTGGAAAATTATCCTCAATTGGTATGTTCTTACCATCATGTTCTATCCTAGATAAGAAATCTACAACCACATTGTCCTTCCCTAGTTTATCTACTATACTAATATCAAATTCTTGTAGTAGCAACAACCATCTTGTAATGTGACTAGGGGTAACACACTTATTCGTTAAATACTTGATAGCTGCATGATCAGTGTGCACAAAAGTAGGATACCCGTTAATGTAGTTCCAGAATTTGTTGATGGTGTAAATGACAACAAGGAATTATTTTTCATTCACTATGTAGTTTAATTCGGTAGGAGCCAAATTCTTACTAACATAGTAGACTGCGTAGGGTACTTTATCCTCTTGCTATCCCAATACTACACCAATTATTGTTTGAGAAGCATCTATATGAATGTGGAAAGGTAATGTCTAGTCTAGACCACTAAGTATCAGAGCACTGTAGACCAATTCTTTAATCTTTGTAAAAGCTGCATCATAGTCACCTGACCACACAAATTCTGATTCTTTTGTTAGTAATTGATAGTGGGTGTGCTACTTTTGTAAAATTTTCTATGAAACACTTGTAATAACCAACAAAATCAATAAAACTGCATACCTGTGTGGGCATTTTGGGTGTTTGGAAGTGAAAAATTACCTTTATCTTTGTTGGGTCCATTCTGATTCCTCTTTTCGAGAGAAAATGCCCCAGAACAGTTCCTTCTTCCATCATCATATGACATTTCACTATACTTAGAGAGACACACACCCTTGTACATCTTTCAAGGACATTTTCCAAATTTCTCAGCCCTTCCAAAAATGAGTCCCCATATGGAGTAAAGTCATCCATATAAATTTCAACACTGTCATCTATCAAGTCAGATAAGATTCCTAGAATCTCCATCTGGAACGTTGCAGGAGCATTACATATGCCAAAAGGAAGGACCCGGTATGCAAATGTTCCCCAGGGGCATGTGAAAGTGGTCTTATCCTGATCCTCTAGGGCTATCTGGATTTGATTATATCCTCTAAACCCATATAGAGAATAGAAAAACTTCTTACCAGCCAGTGTGTCCAAAACCTGATCAAAAAATGGCATAGGAAAATAGTCCTTCTGCGTTGCTTTATTTAACTCGCGATAATCTACACAGATTCACCATTTACCATTTTTCTTAGGAACCATTACTAATGGTGAGCCCCACTGGCTATCTGAGGTAGGGTATATGAAACCCACGTCTAGTAATTTCTAAATTTCTTCCTTCACAATATTTTTCAATGCAGGGTTCACTCTTCTCCGTGGTTGTCTTACAGGATGAAAATCTTCCTTAATATATATGTGGTGGGTACATAGGTTGGTAGGTATCCCTTTCATATTTAAATAATCTCAGGCGAAAGCTTCTTTATGCTTTCAAAGGACATGTACCAGTTGCTTCTTCTAGGATTCTGACAGGTTTAGATTAATATGCAAGGTTTTTCTTGGTTCTATATCTACTTGAATTCTTTCATGGGGTGTATCAATAGGTGGTTCCTTTAATCCTTCTATTGTTTCCATAGTTTCTTGAGTCTCACATCTTAGGATAGACTCTAGGATCTACTAGTTTGGCTCTCAAATGGAGCAATGATCATCCATGAAGGAAGTGATTACATCATCTTCCAATTCCATTTTCAACTAAAGGGCATGTTCAATAGTGACGACTGGTCTCACTTCTTCATTTTTTGTTTGAACCTCTACCATAGATACCACTGCCTTGCCACCCGCTAGTTTTATGGGTGAATTTGGTTTTTGCAGGTGGATATAGCACTAAATTCTTAGTGTTATGCCCATTAGAAATAACCATATTTCCTAAGTGGCACCCAATATAAGTGTCTGCAGTAGCCAACCATGATCTACCCAAAATCAAAGGATGACCGCCCACTGAAGATTGTGTAGGTAATACCAAGAAATCTATGGGGTAATGCCATGAATCCACTGAAATTGTCACATCTTCCAACTTCCCTATAGGTTTGACTGTAGATCGATCTACCAATTCCAATACTATAGGTGTATGCTTCAAATTGCGAAGACCTAATGCATGCATGCTTTCAGTGGTGATGACATTGATGGCAGCACCCAGGTCTACTAGCACATTTGGAATCTCTACCCCATTAATCTGCACTGTCAAAATCGGGTTCCCCATATCTCCATATTTCACCAGCATTGATTTTCCCATTATAAAGTCCGATAATTTTCCCGTAACATGTATAGTGAGGGGATCTTTAGTTTTCTTTGTAGGTTTCTTTGAACAATATTCCCTAAGAGTCTTTGCATAGATTGGCACATCCTTCATAGCTTGTAACAAGGGAATTTTAACAAATAAGTTCTGCAATTCTCCTAATAAATCAAATTCAGCTTGAGGGCTTGGTTTACTCATAATTAGACTCTATGGGTAATGTGGTTTAGATTGATGTTGTTTAATAGGAGGCGCCTGGTTTCTATTAGTTTGTTTTAGCTCTTTACTAATCGGTTCTAACTCCTTACCTTCACTATCAAGTTGTTCAATGATAACTCGAGGAGGTTGGATGTTAACTGTCCACCCTAATTGCAGATTAATTTCATACAACTCTGCAGTGGAGATACTATATGATGTTATGTTAAGAACGTCAGCTTGATGAGCTCCCTTATTGTTAAGGTTAGGGTTAGGCTACATTGGAAGTTGATGACGTGCTGGCTGATTACAAGGAGGCACATTGGAGGGTAGTTGGAGTTGTTGTTGTGGCATCTGCTGTGGCGTCTGTTGAGGAAACTGACTAGGAGAGGATCCTTGCCATGTTGGAGCCCATGGAGAGCTCTTACCGGCTTGAGGGTTCCACTACTGCCAAGGTGGGTACTGGTATTGCAGCCACATGGTGTGATAAGGCATGGTCTGAGAATTCATGTTGCAATTATTGAAATACTAAGATGGATCTAGGTACATACCTTGATTTTCCATCGATGGTCGAGGTTTCCATAGATTCCTATATCCCATGAGGTACAGTTGTTCTGTGTCCTCCACCGTTCCCTGAAATACTACTTTAAGGCCTGGCAAGGAGGGCCATGAGCTTGTTGCATGGTTGAGCTCACAGATTGCACATTCCTCTATGGAGTTTAGTGGACATTCCCTTTGTGGGTGCTTCTTTCTGCACTTCGAACAAAATATTACCATGGTCTTGTCCAGTTCCAACTACTTCTGTTTTACTTGTAGAGTGTCCATCTGTGCCGACAGGGTACCGAGTATATCTGTCCTTATGTTGTCTAGAAAGTTTTTGATTTCTTCTTTTGTAACTCCCCCACCATACCCCTTTGGTGAGCGGATCCCTAGCCTATTTCTTGCAAGCCCCCTTGAGCACTGAATACATAAATTACAAATATCTTCGAATGTCTCCTTGGAGATGCCTCCCTTTCCTACAATGTTCAATAGTTCCATCGAGTCCTCTCGAAACGATCAAAGGAGGATAATCTTTAAACTTTCTTATCCAAGTCAAAATGACCTGACCTTTGTAAGGTGTACTTGAACCTTTCCACACAATCTTGCAAGCTTTTTTCTTATTTTTGTGTGAACTTGAAAAGCTCCTCCTTGATGTTCTGGGATTTATAGTAATCCTGGTATTTCTCCAGAAAAGTTTTTTGCATATCATCCCATGTGGAAATGGATTTTCCTTCAAGGCCCATGAACCATCACATAGCCATTCTTTTTAATGTAGAAGGGAAAATCTTTAACTTCTAGGCATCTTTTGTGTAATCATACCCTCGGCACACTATTTCGAACTCGAATAGAAATGTGTCGGGGTCTTCTGAAACCAGCCCATGAAAGTTTGGTAAGGTTGCTAATGGAATAGGCTTTGTAGGCGCACTAGCTCCAAGATCTCTGATTAGAAAATTGACGGTGGAGGTTGTGGGAGCCATAAATATCTTCCAATAGTCACTGGAGATTTCAATAGGCTTTGTGGAGGATCGCTAATGATTCCTTACTACTGGAACTCAAGTCGCTTTAGTGTCACTTCCCCGGTCCCTCGGTGATGCAAGTATCTCATTGTTCTCTTCTCCTATGTCCTGATAGCTTGACCCCTCGGCTACAACCTTGTTTCCCTTACTGGAGTAGTCTAACCCTATCAATTTTCTACTTGTGATTTCTTCCTATGCTATCACCAATGTAAGATTCTCCTGGTCAGGTCTACTGCTGGGTGTTTCTTCCACTTTTAGAGGGACATATTGTGTTGAATCACCAAAGAATGTTGTAGACAGAACTGTTTGATCTACTAATTTCCCCTCAGACTTCACTCTTCATGCTGCTGGTCTCACACTATGCAAGAGGATGCTTTAGATTCACCCTTCTCTATGATTTGCTGGATATAAGTCTTTCTTTGCAGATTTGGTCCTCCCTTTGCCCCACTTATTTGATTCTTTGTTCATACAAGAGTTGGTATAACAAAGGGTCTTGGTATGAACTTACAATGCTTCGATCTTGGAGTAAGGTGTCAAAGGACCATTCCTTCCCTAAGACAAAAGAACTACAAAAGAAAAGCAGGAAAATAAAAACAAAAATCTAGGGTTTCTTGCCTAGACTATGGCATCGAAGGAATCATCCCTCCCCGAAACAAGAACCAAAAGTAAAACACAAACCTTGAGAAGACCTAATACTTCTACATCTAAAGCAGGGCGTCAAAATACTCCTCCCTCCCTGGGACAAGAGAATGGCCCAAAATCAAACAAAAAAGAAAAAATAAACAAGCAAAAAGAACACCTACGCTCAGGACATGAAGTAGAGTAACAAAACTCGTTCTCTCCCCAAGATGAGAGATTGACCCTTTGGTTGGTCTGGATTATTGTTTGCACCTTCTTAGCCTCCCCGGCAATGGTGCCAAAATGTTGGTGTCCAGGTATGAACGATTTATTCACCCTAATCCAACATTAATTTATCAATCCAGGTGCATATCCTTTAAAGGCAACACACAAGGTATATGCAGGGGCAAACACGTAATCCATTCCGACCAAGGGTTCACAGTTAAGATTCAAAACATGGCTGTAAGGTTAAATTAACTACAGAACTTTAGAAATAATAATAAACAGTAAAGAACTGTAATAGAAAGCATAAAATAATAAATGACACACACACAAAGATGTGGTACCTGATCAGAAGAGAAGACCCAGCTCTCTGATCAGGGCTACGTTAGTCACGGAGAAGATTGGAACAAAAAAACAGGTGATACTTTATTAATCTGTAACAGGTGATTACAATATCAATGGGGGAACCCCCATTTATAGAAGCATTCTTTCTTTTATACACAACATAGGAGAATAACATATCTCCCTGAAACATGGTAACCACATATGTAGAAATATACATCAATTGGAACGGCACCAATACAAGGCCCAATAATAGTTCTAAGGGATTGTGAATCCAGCTGCACGACCTCCTTTGGGCTGGCCATTACCAGATCTATTGCGTTATGCTGAAGGGAGGGTTCCCGTTCTCCAAGTTGTGGTCAAACATTCAATTTAGTGCTACGAATAGATAAGACTCCGTGAGTTTACTTCATTAATTAAAATGTTCCAATTGGACAAGTCAGGGGTATTTACCTTATAAGTTTAGCATAGCAACGTGGGTAAATAAGTATAAAAAGGGTTTTAAAAGATGATAAAAATGGACAGAAAGATAGCCAGATTCATTGCCCAACAGCCTATGAGTCCAATAAGTCAAGAATCCATGAAATAAATTATGTGGTCTATGATTTAGAATCAGCTGATGTCATACATGCCTTGGAAATGTGGAGTCACTATTTGTTAGGAAAAAAATTCACTTTAGTAATAGGTCATATCAGCTTAAAATATCTCTTCAGCCAACCATATGTCAACATGAGATAAGCTATATGGATGGTGTTCCTTAGTGAATTTGAATTCGACATAAAATATATAAAGGGAAAGGAAAACAATATAACATATGCTTTGAGAAGACATGCTTACAATATCATGGAAGTGACAGTTAGCAGCACAAAGGAAAATTTCTTAGAGAATATTCAAAACTCTATAATCAATGACCCAAAATATCTAAAAATATAATACAAGTTATAACAAATTCATATTCCTGGTTATGCAGAAATTTGGAAAAGATATTGTGATAGAGGAAGAGATTGTATGTCCCCAATATGTCTACTCTGGAACATATGATACTTGATGAGTATCATAAGAAACCATACACAGGATATCCTAGATACCAAAAGATGATCACAACGTTAAGGAAAATCTTATTTTGTCCAACTATGAAGAGATAACTGGCAGAGTACTTGTCAAAATGTTTAGAGTGTTAACATGTAAAATTAGAACATCAACACCCTTCTAGCTTGTTGAATCCACTACCCATTCCAGAATTGAAATGGGAAATAATCTCCCTAGATTTTATCACCAAGTTACCAAGAACTAAATGACAACATGACTCCATTATGGTGGTGGTAGACACATTAAGCAAGGAATCCCATTTCATACCAGTAATCTACTTATAGTATTCCATAGGTTTCCAATGTGTTTATGAAGGAAACTTTCCAGTTGCATGGGGTACCTAAAATGATAGTGTTATATATAGATGCCAGATTCACCTCAATTTTTTCGAATTAGTTGTTTGAGAGCATGGGTACTAAATTAATTTTTAGTAAAACATATTATCCTCAAACTGATGGACAAACAGAAAGAAACAATCAAATTTTAGGAAACATGCTCTCAATGTATGTTATTGTTAAACACACACATGGCAACAACATAATATGAAAGATAAGAAGGAGAGTACACTTATTATTAAAAAATGATATACATTTATCGTACATGGTGTGACCCTTGGATTCATATTCCAAGTGGTCTTCTTGGACTCCTTTTGGTTGTTTAGCTTCCACACCAACCCTTAGAGGATTAGGTGTCCAACATTCCCCCCCTTAATCCGAACGGTTATGTATGAGTCCAAGAAGAGAGTTGTAATACAAAATGTGCAAAAAACATGGTAGCACTAGGCTGAATGTGCTCTCTGAAATGTTGGTATAAAGGGCAGTGGTTTAAGGATGACCACCAACACTAGAACGCTTAGTGCAGTTCCCAGAACTCTTCCAAGTCTAGCAAGAAGCTCAAGTCTTTTGCTAGAGGAAGTGCTCCTGATGTTTTCAAAAGGGAAACCTTCAACCATGAAAGGGAGGTCTCACCCCGCATAAAAGGGAGAACCTCAACCTGAAAAGGGATGTCTAAAACTATGATGGTTTAAGGATTACCACCAACTTTGGAATGCTTAATGCAATTCCTGGAACTCTTCCAGAACTGGCAAGAAGCTGAAGTCTTCTACTAGAGGAAGCATCCACTGATTGAAGGCGTGCTCAGGGGCATCTTTGTCTCTAGCTACAACTTTGAATCTAGTGTGGCAGGTTGTAGCTCAAGCTCGCTTGATGTGGCTTTAAAGCTTGTAGATGACCATCATTTCCCCCCTATTAGATACAAGGTGAGATGATGGAGAAAACTCAACTACAAGACTATTCAATACTCTAGAACAAGTCCTGACATGTGACTGGAATATCTTCTTGGTTGTTGATTCCCATTACCAAGAAGCAATCCATCCAAGATGAGTCTTTGTTCTTGCAGGAGGTTTGTTTCTGAAGCATCTGTTTGAAGAATGGCTGTTTTTATGATAGTGCTTACATGGATGAAGATGAAAACAATTATCTTTCAGATGGCCAACATGGTCACAATGTTGGCATTTCATAATCTGTTGCTATGGAAGAGGGACAAAATCTAGAACCGCTGGAGGTGAACCATCATGAGGAGTAGGTGAAGATGAACCGTCCTGAAGAAATCTAGCACTTTGAAATTTTATTGGTTTGGAGTAGTCTGGAATATGAAAGCACACATCCTTATCATATCCAGGACTAGTTTTGTGCTTGTTGTGGAAAATCCCTTCCCAATGTCTGATGACTGACTTGGGAAGTGCAGGTTGAATTTCTGCTTTTGCATGCAACTCTGTTGTTGCATTAGGCACTGAATCTGAATTTGCAACATTATTAACTAGCTATTTATGGGAGTCTGTTTCATTCTTCTGAACAGAAACAGGTTCAGAATGACGAATCCATGGTTGTAATTCTGCTGCTTGTAGCTGAGATTCAAGCTGCAAAAATTCAATCGTGTCATGTACATCTTGTAAACAAATGTGAATATCGGTGAGAAAATCCTTGTTGATTTTCACTGTATTATCCACAGTAGAGAGTGTTAGATTGCCTAGTAACTGTAATATTGCACCAATTGGAGCCATCTTATTTTTTTTTTAACCTCAAAAAAATAGTAAAACAATGAGGACCTCAATGCACTCCAAATTCTAATACAATGCCAATGGCAATAGTTTTCCTTTGATCGATGTAAAAATATTGTGTAAATAGGGTTGTTTAAATGAAACCCTGAATAGTTTATGCTTTATTGACAACTCTTTGGATTCTTCTACATACGTTTCTCTGTTGAGGCTTGCATTCGAGACAAAGGTTTACCAAAAGCCAAAATAGTACACTCTCACATTAATCAGATTAGAATTGAAGCAAATAGTCTTTTACATAATGCACTTGTTAAAATGTATGTTAAGTGTGAAAAGCTAGTAGACGCTCACAGAGTTTTCAACCGAATGCTTCAACGAGATGAGTGCTCATGGACTCTTATTATGGTAGCCTATGCAAGGCATGGCTTTCCTGAAGAGGCATTTTCATTGCTTCACTAAATGAAACAAACGGGCATCTGAGCCAATATCTTGACCTTCACCATATATTGCACTACTAGAAGTTTACAGTATTGCACATTCCATGGGTATAGTGAATGACGTTAACATTTATTTTCATATCAATGTATCAATTTTGTCATATGGATACTCCTCCTGTCATTGAAACTAACAATCTTTGCACAGATCATCAATCCACCGTTTGTAAAATCTAGTTGGTTTATTGAGGATGAAATGTGAATGGCACACGCACGAGGCACTGAAGTGAAAATGCATATGGCAGCCCCTCAATCAAAGCAGAGATCCTACAATTGCTAAAAATAAAAAAATCATATGATTTTTGCAACAACGTGAATCTAGATATCAACTATTAGCTTCTTCCAAAGACCACAAAGCCTTCAGAAACATGACTATATATAACTGCTTATTAGATTTGGAGGCAAATACAAAAAATCATAAATGTGTCATCAACAAATCACGAAGACCATCAACAAATGTGAACAAGTTCTACGATCAATGTGGAAGGACAGTAACCAATGTGCCCATTCAGTAAATCGGTCAGCCCAACACATGGAGGAGGTCCCCAACAATTATTTTACTCCACGTACAATGACATGAATATCATATGAATACAACCATTTCTTGCGTAAAAGAATCAATTCTTGCCCAAAACACGAATACGCCTTCCACCACCAGAGATGTTATATGTAGGTCCAAGAATTGTTCCAAAATGGGAATCAATAGGTTGGGCTTTGTGGAATACAAAGAGTATGTTTACAGTTATGCATTCCAACTCCACTCAATCACTTCATCTTCCATAGAGTGTCTTTATAACTGTGTGTTCCAACTCAATTCAATCAATTCCACATCAGACATAATGTAGAGTCTCTCTACTCTCCATGTCGCTGCGAAGCTATTCTGTGGTGCTTCTAATTCTCTAGACTCAAGCAACCATTTTTGTAAGAGAATTTAGTTCATCATACCACAATGGGAGGCATATTTACCAATGGTGGAATGAAACTATGCATACACAACATTTATACATAATGTTAAATGAATACAGCTGAATGGGAGCCACGGGGAGGCACAATGTATCAGACAATGTTCAACTTAATGTTGGGACAATAACAACATTCAAATTAATGTCATGACAATGTTAAATGAATAGATTATGACTGATGGTATGGTGTAACTGAAACAATACCACCTTGGATAGATTGTAAAACTAGAGTGAGGAGGAGGTAGTGTATTATTAGATATATTAAAAGACACATGAGACAGAGAGCAACAGTGGTTTGGTGGGATCATGATATGTGATGTGGTATGGTGCTAAGTCGGATGCTGCAACAGTAAAAATATGGTCACCAGAATAGATTTTACAATGGTAAGGTATACCATAAACCATTCAAACTAGCCTTAAAGCACATTGCCCAACATAAAATGTACATACCATGCAATGCATCCTTTCAACTCTACGCATGGAACGTAGTGATTACACTATGATTCAATGTAATTCTAAAAGTCTGCAGCGCTAACAGAAAACCACACAAATGATTTGTAGCAGGAGGACGGAGAATTATCGAATGATAGGTTAGAACGACATGTAGATGGACCCCTAATCGACCTCATACAATATATGCACAGAGAAATAATCAAGTGCACAAATGTTAGGAAGAGCGTTCCTCGAGGAAGAATTAGGTATTGGCTCTCAAACAGAGAAACGATGGAGTGCAGCATGTTTAATGAGCAGAGGGAAGATAGAGAATAACATCAATAGCACTAATAGAAGCCATCTTTGACAACAATAAGAAAATAGATTTCTAACAAAAGAAAAATTAATGGAGCATTAGCTCAGGCGCACATTGAAAATGCTCAAGTTCAGGCAAGAATGGACATATGAAGAATAATGGACATGCAGATCTTTGAGAGGCAGCGAATAGGAAAAACTGATAGCTACAAAGAGCAGTATATTGGGGCGTTATGTTGCAGATTTCTAAGAGAAGCATATTAAGGCAGTTGACAAAATTCAAGGTATGTTATAATGTTCAACTCTCGACCAACTCATTCAACAATAGATATTTGACAGAGATGGTAGTCTAGAAGAGAGGTATAGGATTGACATGTATAAAAAGGCCACAGAAAATAAGTGGCTCACAATTGAGCAGGGCAAGAGATCGCATGCTCTGGTACCATGTTAAACACACACATGGCAGCAACATAATATGAAAGATAAGCAGGAGAGTACACTTATTATTAACAAATGACATACATTTATAGTACATGGTGTGACCCTTGGATTCACATTCCAAGTAGTCTTCATGGACTCCTTTTTGCTATTCAGCTTCCACACCAACCCTTAGACGATTAGGTGTCCAACAATTATGGACATGCCTACAAAATGGGAAGATTATCCGCATTTAGTTAAATTTTCATACAAAAAAAGTTATAAAACATCTATAAAAATTATCCCTTTCAAAGCCTTGTATGGTAGAAAATGCCATACACCCCTTGGATGGAGTTAATGAGAGGAAATAATAATTCTAGGGTCAGTGGCATTGAAAAAAACTGAGAAAATGCTGCAGAGAATTCGACAGAATATTAAAACAACACAATATCGAAAAAAGACTATACAGACAAGAAAATATCATACAGAGAATTCAAAGTTGGAGATCATGTGTATTTTAGGGTGAAACAAATGAAAATTACATTGGGGACGGGGACCTGTCAAAAATCAGCACCATGGTTTTGTGGACCATTTGAAATTTTAGACCACGTTGGATTAGTAGCTTACCAATTAAGATTACGTAGTCATATTAAAGGTCATAATGTATTTCATGTGTCTT
>Ga0068628_1000342_pt1 | contig 15414 bp, 16 predicted proteins | sample InSIn2gowninarea_FD_77431 | JGI IMG/M metagenome (GOLD analysis project Ga0068628, IMG submission 77431) | Clean room microbial communities from NASA Spacecraft Assembly Facility at Jet Propulsion Laboratory, Pasadena, California, USA -... ... | reverse complement strand
GACCATTGGACTGGTTGCGCTGCGAGTATTGCGGATCAGGTCCGTTGTAATACCATTGACCATCTCTACCTTTATAATATCCACTCAAGTTTTGGGCTTTCTTGCGGCGTTCATGTTCCAATCTCTTTTGATGGCGCAGTTCATGTTGTTCGCACAACTCTCGGTGCTTTTCGTGCTCTTCTCGCATTTCCTTCCACTCGCTAATAGCACCTTTGACACCCAGTGCGGCAATACCAATAGCTGCAGCGTCTTGCCACCTCGCACTACGTGCTTGTTTGTGCGCTTCCTCCGGAGACAGATCTCCCTCCGCGACAGCAACAACTCTCTTGTCGTGGTTTTCGACCGAACTGTAGACTTTGGAAACAGCGTGGATGGTTGCAACTGAAGCCAGGGCTGCCGTGATAAACTTCTTGCGGCGCATCTTCTTGATTTCTTTGTTTTCATCTTCGGAGGATCCGAGATCAGATGAGGAAGGAGAGGAGCTTGAGCTTGATTTGCGACCACGTCGTGGGCGACCAGTGTTTGATCTCGCTGGTCGACTACGTGGTGGTACAGAGCCTTCCGAGTCTGAGCCTTGACCACCAGCACCACGACGGTTTCGAGGAGGACCTGCCGAGGATGTCTGTCGCCGGTTTCCTGGTCTTCGAGGTAGAACTTCTCCTCTATGTCGCACAATCTCTACTATCTCCTCATCTGACTGCACATCACGCCTCCGTCGTAGAACATAACCTTTTTCTTCCATCGTCTCAGCACATATGATATCTGAGTCGGGCGAGGGCGACCTTCTCCCTCGCATTCGATCGAATTTTCGTCTTGCAGGATCTCTGACAGCGTCCCAATGTTGAGTGCCAACTTTGACAGCATGAAGGACGGCAGGGGCATGCTCCATAGTGATGTCGGTTAATCAGGCTGGATTTAGCGGTCAGATTCGGTTGTGAAAGTTACTAGTCTATCGTGTTCATTCGTCGCCACGGATGCACAGTTTTGCGCCTTGCTTTGCTCGATAATCAAGTTTGGACAGGGTTCGTTTCCTGATTAGGGTTGTTTGGCCTGTAATCTTCAGGTTCCTGCACACGACATGTGAAAGCTAGTAATACTGTATTTTTGGTGGCCGTAAGTCGCATACGAGAATAACACAAAAGTAAGTCGACAAAATCAAGAGAGACACAGCAGAAGATATGGTGGTACTTGTGAGCAAGAACGTCACTTGTGTACACCGCTTCAAGTCCACAAACACATATGGTTGCCTCTGTAGCAGAAAGGATAAATGGATAGACTGAGCCAGAGTAAAGCGGACAAGGTCACCAAATCAGTAGGGCAGTCCCGAGGCCGCGTGAGTTTGTCAGTCTTTGGGGAGTGCTGGACCAACAAGCATTGACGAGTCCACCTAGAAAGAGCTTGATCGATGAGCTAGCATTCACTTTGAAGACCGGGATTAAAGTCGGTATCACGTTCTGCCAACCTATGAATTCCTGAGAGTCGAGCTCCAGGTCGGGCTACTTATCCTAGATACAGCCAATGAGGGCAGTCTAGAACGGCTAGAAAATGTGCATAGATTGGTGAGTGGTTGGGTTGACCTGGTTTAGGGAAAAGAGATTGGAGATTGCACAGGAGAAACTGCGGTTGCAAGGATGAGCGAGGTACAGAAATGCGAACGATGAAAGGTCAACGCACGGTGACGGCATAGCTTGACCTTGATCAAAAGTAGCGTTTCTGTTGATTCGTGGACAGGGTCGAACCGTGTGTTAGTGCAGTTGAACCACGTCCCGATCCGATGACGTAGGAAGTCGGTAAACATGCCCAGATACATGTAGTTCGTACAACACAAACACTCGTACAGTACAAGTATTGTTTATGTTGAACCGGCAGTGGTGAGTAAAGACAATCGACAGGAAGCAAAGTACTCTGTATGTGGTGTCTTCGCTCTTACCATAATGGCAGGGCACTGCACTCTTGATACTCAAGACTTTTGTTTCAATTCAAACGTCCGACAGGTAAGCCAACGTACAGCAAAACAGTAAGTGCTCCGCAAGTGGCTCAGCCAAGCAAACGCAATTGCAGCCTCGTTGGGTCCACCAACATACAAGGCTGAAGACGCACTTGGTTCGGGGTCAGATTCAATGATGCGACCCACTAGTTGCATCCCGCCTGCCGCACTCTGTACAGGCACACGCAATTATACCAGGCTGTCGTAATTCGCTTGGCTACTTGAAACACGATCGTTGTCGTTGTTGTTGTGTGCCAACGACGTTCCCGTTTTTGCTCCCATTACTTCGTCTCTCGCGGTGATGGCAGAGGCACCCATTGGTAACCATGAACCATATCCGACATGCGGTGCTGCTGCTGACTTGAACGATAGTCCTCGATGGAGGCACCGGGTTCCTCAAGGTCGGATATGCTGCACAAGTAAGTTGCTTTTGCAGGAGATAGGAGTAGTCATTAACCAGTATGAGTAGAACTTCCCAGAACACTCGTACCCCTCCATAGTTGGACGACCTATCCTACGGTCCGAAGAACAAGCGGGGGATATCGTGGTTAAGGATATCATGTGTGGTGATGAAGCAGCAGCCGCACGGTCTATGCTGCAAATAACCTATCCAGTATGCGACACCTCGCGCACGTTGTACGCCATACTAATAGCAGTAGATGGAAAATGGTATCATCAAGAGATGGGACGATATGCAGCATTTATGGAACTACACGTTCTTCGAGAAGTTAAAAATTGACCCGGCTGGCCGCAAGATCCTCCTTACCGAACCTCCACTGAACCCTCTCAAGAACCGAGAACGAATGTGTGAAGTTATGTTTGAAGATTATGATTTCGGGGGTGTCTACGTTGCAATACAAGCAGTCCTTGCTCTATATGCCCAAGGTTTGTCTTCGGGTGTTGTTGTTGACTCTGGAGATGGCGTAACCCATATCGTTCCCGTATACGAGTCGACCGTCCTCAATCACCTAACGAGAAGGTTGGATGTGGCAGGTAGAGATGTCACTAGAAATCTCATAGCGCTTCTATTACGGAGAGGCTATGCATTGAACAGAACGGCAGATTTTGAGACTGTGCGACAAATGAAGGAGAAGCTATGCTACGTTTCCTACGACCTTGCGCTGGATCAGAAATTGTCGGAAGAGACTACAGTGCTTGTCGAATCATATACACTGCCGGATGGTCGGGTAATTCGTGTTGGAAGTGAAAGATTTGAAGCACCAGAATGCCTGTTCCAGCCGCATCTGGTTGATGTTGAGCAACCCGGTATCGCCGAATTCTTGTTCAACACAATTCAAGCTGCAGAAGTGGACGTGCGATCATCTCTCTACAAAGCGATTGTCCTGTCTGGTGGAAGCAGCATGTATCCGGGATTGCCATCGAGATTGGAGAAGGAGTTGAAACAATTGTGGTTGACAAGAGTGCTGCAGGGAAATCCAGAACGTTTAAATAAATTCAAAGTCAGAATAGAAGATCCACCAAGACGGAGACATATGGTATTCTTGGGCGGTGCTGTTTTGGCCAATATTATGGCTGATAAGGAGAACATGTGGATTTCCAAACAGGAATGGCAAGAACAAGGTCCTAGGGTATTAGAAAAACTTGGGCCTAGAACATAGAATTACGAAAATTGTTCAGGTGAGCACCCGAAACCTCTCAGATGGAAGCGTTGCCTTCGATTATGTACTGAATGTGCATCGCGAACGGTCGCTATATCTCTAGCTAGGTAAGTAGCTTTAGAATGTGATGGTCTCCATTACGCTTATCTCGATGACTCATATTGATCTTATCCACATGAAAACAGTCCAGAAACGATATTCACTTTCCAGAATTCAGAAGTAAACAGGGTGAAAAGAAGACACTGCTTAACACAGCAATACCAAACCATTCAAACCATGGCCGAATTCCCAACCACCACCCTCCTCGCACCTGAAGTCCCACCAAAACCACTAGAATCACTACAATCCATCAAACCCCCCAACCCGCCAACCTACCCACCCCCAAAAGTCACAACCTCCTCCTCACAGCACTACATCGAAGCATGCGCCCGCTCCTCCAGCCGCGCAACCACAAACGACCCGCTAGTCCTGCTCTTCCAAGCTGAAAAACTACCCCCTTCCCCCAATGAACCTCCCCTCCCACCCACTAACCCAATCCAATCAAAGTCCATCATGTTAAACCGTCTATCCCGCTACGACTTACCAGATCTCCAGTCCCGGATCTACGAAGCCTGTCTCGCGCGCTTGCAAGTTAAAGTCGCGGCAGGCGCTTTCATTGCTGAGGCAGCGGACTTCAATGCCGTTGCTTGTTGGGAGCCTGTTTATGCGCCGGCGCCGGAGGACGTGGATGGTGTGGATGGTGTGGATGTGGATGTGGTGCCGCGGGATGCGACGTATGCTTTTGAGGCGATCCGGGCAAGTAAGGAAAGTTATCATGGGATGGCGTTGCGGGAGGTTGCGGAGCAGAGACCTGTTTTTGCGGATTTCATTGTTAAGATTCGGGCGGCGATGAGGAGGGGTTTGTATCCTGTTTTGTGGGCGGCGGCTAAGAATAATCAGGGGGCTGGTGCGGAGAATGGGGAGGGGTCAGGAAGGAAGGATCTGTTGTATTGGCATCTCAGTGTTATGTCGCGGGATCCAGGCAGACCGCCTGTACGTGGCGCGGTGCGAGCGGTTATTGAGCCGTTCGTGAAGAGGTTCATTGAGGATGATGGCGTGGCGGCTATTTGGCTTGAGGCGGGGAGTCCGAGGGCGAGGGATGTGTATGGGTATTTTGGATTTCGGGTTGTTGATGAGATTGCGATTGGTGGGGATGGGACGGAGAACGGAGGAACTGTGAGGACTTGGTGTATGATTTATACTAAGGATGGTAAGTAAGAGGAGGGTATTGGGATTGTGGTTTGAGAAGGTTCAGGCTTGGTAAGTGCTGATGGGGTAACCTGTGGGCGACATGATGGCCGTGTTGACGGCAGATCTGGGATGCTCGGCAAGAGCACACCGGTGTACATGTATAGAGTAGAGCTTAGAGAGATTTTGGGACACTTGTCGTTGAACTGTGGTAATTCTTGCCTCATTTAGTAAAACTGGTGTTACTTGAGTCTATTTTTACGAATCTGGTGTAAAACTGGTAGTACTTGTATTTATTTTCACGAATCTGACGTAAACCCAGTGGTACTTGTATCTAGTTTTACGAATCTGGCGTAAAACTAGTGGTATTTATATCCATTTTAGGAATCTAGCGCGAAAATTAAGCCTATATTATATTTTTTCGGAATTCTAAAGAGAGATCCTATACGTATTAGATATCGCCTTAGTTAAGTAGGAAGCAGCTATAGAGAGGCCTTCTAGACAGACGTTCCCTTGCCAATTAGAATGTTAAATAAGAGCACATGATTCAAGAACAAATGACATCTTGGTCGACCACCGTTCATTAGCTGCTTCACTTCGCGAATCTCGAATTGTTGCATGGGTCACCGCAAGGTTAGGTAAGCATGTCAGTTGAGAATCTGGGAGGGCGCCAGCTGGAGAATTGGTAAGGGGCAAAACCGGCGGTTCATTTTGAGGGGACCATGTAAGTCCCTCTACCACATCATTCATCGTTGTAAGAGCAAGACACGACGTAAAGGGACGCTTCTCACCTTGCGTTGTGAAAACGAGACTAGATGTGTCGCGATAACAATCGTCAATTTCCCAAAATATTCAGCATGCTTCGATCACTCCGTGATTACTACTCAGTGTGCTAGCCAGAGGCGATGTTGTGCGTAGCAGACCATAGAAAACCTGTAGCAGCAGTCTGAACTACAGGCCAAGTATTTTCGCAGGCCCAGAGAGCTATGGTCGAGAGATTGTGTCTGACCCGGGTTTTTGCACAAACGTGAACATTGGATTACTTGCTGATGGCAAGGGCGTGATGCTATGTGATAACGGATTGAAGCGAAGGTGCATTCTGTGAATACATGCCAGCGACAGCAGTAGGTAAGACAGTTGCTTGTTGAAACTGCAAGCTGGAATGTCGTTGTACATGATGCTTCACTTTTGTCTTGATGGTGATTCGTCCTGGATAAATCAACTCAGCGTCAGTACCTAATGACTCCCGTGAGGCCGGAAGTGCGCATTTTCCACTATCAGCTCGGCCTGTCAGCTCGGACTTGCATAATGCCGGTTCGGCTTTACAAACCGGTGCTTCGGCGATGCTCGATTTTGGGTATATGTATTTAGACACCACAATTTTGGTCAACAACAGCCAAGTCAGTGAGATAACTCGCTGTCCATCTTCCTTGGTCTAGTAAGATACGCCTTAACAATTCTCAAATCATAGCTAACCGCCCACCAGGTGGTCATGATTTCCGCTTGTCAAGGTTCGCAGTAGCAATCACGAGCGCGGGAGACCGGGGTTCGATTGTGAGTAAACTCTACAAAACTTCGGTGTAAGGTCAAAGCCTAACAATTATTCAGCCCCGAGGGAGAGTTTATCAAACATTTCTTTTTGCATTTTTTTGTCACATATCAGTCGTTGCAGTGATATGTCTCCTGTGAATCTTTGGTTTGTGCGAAGATAATGTGGCTCTGCCAAGATCAAGGTGTGGATATGTATGGTAAAGGTTTATGGTTAAGCTCGGAAAAGTTTCTTCTTTCGATACCCGTGCTCAGGGGCTGATGAAGTGACCTTTTCATGCGATTCTTGTAAAGTAGATGGCTGATGGCGTTTGTTTTCATGCCAGAAGCTGGACAGGATTTTGCCTTTTCACGACAAAGGTCGCGTCTGGACTTTGTCCTTCTCGGTCCACATACTGCCCCATATGCGTCAATGTCGTGAATGCTTGTGCTTGGAGGATGTCGTGTCTTTGACTTTTGTAAATATTGCACTGACAGCACAGCACGCAACCCAAACACAACGACGAGGCCAGTCGGTCAAAGTCGTTGATGCCTCCTTGCCCGATGGTTGGTCCGCAGCTATCAAACAAGTATTAAAAAATCTTGAGGCTTCATGAAGTCGATTCGGTGTTGAGGCTTGCAGTGACAAGTTCTTGTCGGAGGTCATAGGCGAACCTAAGGTATCCATTTTGTGGCCTGGAGGATCCCATAATGGTTGATATTAATTTCGTGCAAAGATGCTACGCAGAGCTCATCGATCGATGCTGGACACGGCGTTCACTTACCTGCACTTTCACAAGCACTGGGCATGGTTCAACAGAACGTTGGTGGTCAGGACCGAATTTCAAGTGAGAGTGCTATTTATGCTGATTGTGATTACAGGCATACGTTTTGTGCTTACTCGAAGCAGTGTCAACGTGGTGAAAGCACTAACAGTGTCGAATTGGACAGTAACATGCATCAACTTGCCAAGACACTGATGTTCAGGCTCGCATGGAAGATATCTCTGTCTGTTCTGAAAGACTGGTGTTCGATGGTGTGCTCCAGAACAAGAGGCGATGGTCAATTCAACCACTGCATTTTCAATCACGATTGCGAAAGTCCCACTATTTTGATGCCGTCTTTGGAAAGAAGTCATGCCGATAGGATATCTTAGACGGCACTCACGTCTTCATTCACGAAGGGGAAAATTCGGGCGGCGCACTCGATGTCTTTCTTTCTCTTCTATCACTACCGATGCTACAGATGTGGTAGTGCAACTGCAAAGAAATCCACGTCTCGATGACAATCCACTTCACTGCGATGTTGCTACTTTTGAGCGACACATTCAATAGTGACTCATTACTGATGAGAAACCAGAAATCCTGGGTAAGACATGATTCTTCGTTAGCGTTTCTTGATACAGTATCGGGACCACACATCTTCCTGTCACCAGGAGGACATGTAGTTGGCGATAAGAAAAGGTCCCCGACTGAGAATCGAACCCAGGTCTCCTGTGGTCGTGATTGCGTTCACGACTCCTCTGAAACCTGAAATTGGTCAATATACCAGCAGGAATGTGGAAAACGCCAGTCGAGAAAAATCCGTACAGGCACCATTTCCCAAGAGACAGTGGCCGTCAGCGCCACCGCCGGTCATTTAAACATTCCAGGTGGAAGAAGCAAAGCTCGAGAGATCGAATCTGAAGGATGAACCATAACTAATTGGCAGCTCGAAACCTCCCAGTCTACCTCCAAATAAGCTTCCACAGCTCATTACTCCGCTCCAGCTTGTTTTGCAAATGCATCCTAGGACTGATCAAGTTTTGAACGTCTCTCATTCAGCATTTAAAGCTGTGCGTACTGCATATCCAGGTGACAGAGACTTAACATGGTCGTGGCGATAACAACCTTATGGACTTTTGAAAAGGGGCTGAAGTACGTTAGTTCAAGAAATCGCGATGCTCGTGTATTGACGCTTTCAAGGTAGATGTTAACATTCTTTGGGAACGCGTCAACAAGTAGTCATGCCCTTGGATTCTATAAATATCAAAGCGAAACATAGCTGGCAATTCGGAAAACAGTCCCTGCTTAGTACTGATTTTCGATGGAGACTTACATATATTAAACACACCTCAGATAACCCACCAACAGCAGCTTAATTAATCACTCACTCAGAATCTATAACTAGGTGCCGAACCTATAGCCTTTCATACTGCACTTTTCTCACTTCGACACTAACGGCACGTTCGATTTCGTAGGTAGACTTCCTCCAATTCACTAATGCCTTGAGGAGATCCTACAGACAAACTACCAACCAACCCCTTTATTGGGGCAAGCCCGTGGACGTGTGGGCACAACATGAACGTAGTTGATTCAAGGCTCATTTCTTAATTACTAACGACGATTATCCACTATTTGGGTCGTTTTAGTAACGCTAATTCGCAAACAGATCAAATTTCACAGATGTCACCGCTGCTTCCAGAAAGACGAGGTATTGGCAGACCTCAAACTAAGGCTACAAAGGCTTTGCGTGATTTGGCAATGATGACGGGATCGGTTGATGGCAAGTTGATATGCTCTTTAGCATGGGGAGAATAACGTGCTAGGTAGAGAGAGGAGTTATGGAGGGATTGTGCTTGAGTGTCTGTGAAAGTCAGTGTTTGAATACTGATATATGGCTAGTACATTTCTCAAATAGCACGACTGCGAAACATAAAAGATGAATGTAGCTCAATTTATGTCATTAGAATATGAAAAGCTTTTGAAGAGCTCTCTAACCTATACTATACTAAAGAGGTATACTTATACGTTAAATAGTTGTTATAGCTCGTGCTTATGTCCTTGACTTGCTGGTGTCTTGAATTTGGCGAAAGTTTCTGAATTTTTGGTTGAACTCGTAGTGCTTCTATAGTAACTGTGCTTTGTCGGGTACTGTTTCGTAATCATGCTTCTGCTTAGCTGCCGTTTGATACATGCTTTCGTTGTCGAATTTCAGATGTTGAGCTCGAAGTCTGCTTTAGAAAAGTATCTCGAAATCAATCCCCTTTCTACGAACTAGGTCGATCGGTTCAACAAACCTATTTGTTAAGATGGTCAAATGGCACCACTTCCATGATTGGTTCATCGATTGTTGATGGTGATTCTGGATTGACTATAGCAAAACTCTTACACCAACTTCCTCATCCTTTTGGAAACCACTAGTAAGGTTCGGAAATCCTCTGGTAACTTGTTACACCTCCTAACCCATCCATGACTTGGTATATACATCTGTGGTATAGTTAAAATCACTCCGCTTTCCTCCAAGACAAACGATAGGATCAATTTCTGAATTTCGTGTGGTGCTGCGAAAAATCGGGCTCCTGTGACCTTTCCATCCAGAGAATCTGAAAAGTGAGCTGTGATGTAGGATTTGACGTAGTTGCGGTGTGCCCTAAGATCCTTTTCTTTGGTTGCCAAATGCCGTACCATCTGTACAGCGCGTCCGATGCCGATGTTTGCTGTGAACTCGGCTGAGTTTTGCAGTTCGGATACTTGTTTTGAGTATTGACTTTTGACCTCGGAGATAGCCTGTCTTGCTATCTTTTCTAGTGTTCGAGGCATTTTTGAATATCTCCACACTTCTCTATAACTCAATATGGCGGCGTCCCATCTAAACGTAGTCAGACTCGGGTCTTTCAGAGTTTCGATCATAGCCACGAGAAGTTCAGCCCATACCTGACCTCGATGTCTTGTTCCAAGCTCGATGCGAGACTGCATCCAAGGCGCTCATGAATCTGATTTCGTAGCTCTGCCGCACATGAATCGGAAATGTCATCGCTTCCAGACTTTGGATCACCATCGCGACAAATCATGGTACTAAGCGAGTGTCCCAGTCTCCGCCAGATCCAGTCGTTGATTTCGGATAAATAAAGTTTGACAGCGGTTCTGTTTACAAATGTGTTGATACGCAGGTTTGTCAGTCTGAGTCTGAGAAAGTCGATATCGTCGTCTGGTTCATATTTGAGAATTTACACTACTGCTCTCTTGAACGGTATCTCCGTGCGTGGAGTGATTGCATGCCGTTTTACGAAAGCGTCCACATACTCATCGACGTTGTTGTATGTCGGCTCGAAAAGCGTTGTTTCGGAAATCGGTGCCGACTCAATACTGTTTTCGTTGCCCATTGTTTCGAGATTTCGGAATTCCTGGTCTGGTACTGTCTGTGTTCAGTCGTTTTCCCAAATGCGCGGATCTTGGTCCAGTACTGTTTCGATTCGTTGAAGTACAAGGCTGTCATTCGTAGTGCCAAGAAGCAAGCCTGGAGGAATATAACTCTAGGAGTCGTTCGCGCTCGCAAGCTTGCGGTCAAGAGATATACGAAGGAGGGATAAATGTAAGTGGTAATACTCGGGGGAGGAGTATCTACTTATAGAGGAAGGCGGTGGTCTATTAAGTGCTGATATAGTATCTAGTCACTACCAAGTAAGCTGTACTCACTATAAGAGTATACTAATGTTTGGGCCTCATCTGAAGCATGATTAAGAGAAGGTAAACTGAAAGATTAGATTACTACCTGAATGATCAAGTAGACCTTAGTATAATATAAAGGTTCAGCTCACTGTAAAGTGTTAGCTCACCATAACCTCTAACTTACTATAGTATAGTGCTTACCATTACCTTAGGTAGTAATTACAATTATAACGAGCAGATAAGAACGATTCTAAGCTCCGAGCTGAGTACCGGCCATGTAAGAAGAGTGAGGCTGGGAGCTCCTTCCTACTATTAACACCTCTTCTTTACTGTTCATCATAGGCTTCATTTCACCAACACTTTTCACATATAACTCAATGAAATGGTAGTAATTAATGTGGTTATTAAACAGAGTTACTTCGTACGTCCTTCGCCGTAATCAACTCGACTCGACCTGTATTAATGTACGCAAGATCGACGCGAATTTCCGCGAAATCTCCCAGTGTCCAATTCGCTGCAACAAATCAATATACTCATGAACAGGACTGAGTTCGTCATCGCCACTACGTTTGGTCTTATTGATCTCCAGCAGCAGCGCTGCTACATGCACGTCGAGTAACGTAAATTCGGGAAAGTCCAACTGTTCTCCATTTTTACCTTCACAACCATACTTTGAATAGCAGAAGAGACAGATAGCGCTGGCGAACATGGCTCTGGGTACGTGTATTGCTGGTTCTGAAGTGAGGGGGAAGTGTTCCAGGTTCTTTTTGATCATGATGGCGTGGGCTGCAGTGCGCTTTCCATCGGCTGATCTGGCCCACTCGCGAGTCTTTGCGAGGTCTGAGGGGTTTGGCTCCGGACCGTCACGGCCAATGCTTTTTTCCAACATGTCTGAGTCAGCGTGTAGAGAGATGAAGAGGAAGTGCCAGAGGATGATGATTCCTCCTTGGAGTGCTTCCGTCTTGCTTGCGGACGGGCTCTGTCGGTAATGCTTGCGAAACGCCATGAGACAGAAATGGATTTCGTGGATGTATCCAGTTTCCAAGGTTTCATTCGTTCTGGCTTCAATAATTGCTGACAGAATGTCTTCCAAGGCTGAGTAAATGGAGAAGTGGTGGTACATAGGTATTGAAAGGAGACGAGCATGTAAGGCATCCAGGGTTGCATATCCGCAAGAGACATCCGGGGTCAACGCGCCAGTGTGAGCGAGGTTGTCGCCATGTAAGGCTTTCCAGTCTTGAGGGTTGGCTGCGAAGAAGAGAGCGTCACCATGGGTAACGATCATCTCCTTGGGAACGAGGGGCAGCATTGTTTCGTGGTGAAGGGTACTAGCAATCTCAGCGTCGTGAATCCGCACGGCCAGAGCGAATCGACTCCTCTCTTCTCCACGTGCCCATTCTCGCCATTCACCTTCCAAGTCTTGATGCGTAGGTTGTCGACTACGCTTTTGGAAGAGCTTTGCTCGCCTCGCCCATGCGACAATCGTGCCATGGAATGTATCAACCAATACTAGATGCTTTGCTTGGCCAGAAAGCATTCCGAAAGATTGGCCAAGCAATGCAGCCTGGACCAAGGCCATATGCTCGTCTGGACCTTTGCAGATGAGTGTTTCCCAATTTGAGAGAATTGCTTTATTGAGTCGTTCGAAAAGTTGGATACCTCTCTGCAGAGCGCGAGGATGTCCCGTCATCAGGCTACCAATTGAGCACATGGAAAGGACAAGCACTGCATTCGTCTTTGAGGGCCGAAAAGTAGCTGCATGGATGATAGGGAATACAGGATGGAAAGATTTGAAATATGCTCTCAAGCAGAGATTCAGAAACTCAGCTGAAGGTAAAGTCTGGTCAAGAACGCGAATTTGAAGCCTACGGTGGAGTGATTGTCGGTAGTTATCATCTAGCTCCTGACGCTGGACCAGCAGGGGAGTTGTGTAACCAGACACGGCGGGATCACCCTTGTCGACGTGTGTGTACCACGAGTGTTGGAAGTCTGCAACAGGCTTCTCACCACTGGCGGCAGCATCAACTCTGGTGCACTCCAGATCCACGTCGTCGATGACGAACGGCCAATTTCGCAAGAGATTATCGTCAAGATTGCCGAAGGAGAGCCAGTGCTCAAAATTCAGAGTGGGCTGCTGAGGGTCTGAGAAGAGATCGGTGGTCACCTGGTGGTGGCTTTGCTCCCATTGGGAAGTTTCTGTCAATGTCCCTTGAATTTGAATTGGTTGGTGTAATTGACTGCAGTAAGTTGGCGTGGACATACCATTGAGGACGTCCACCACTGGCGTCGCTTCGTCTGTACCATGAATGGATAGAGCGACGCCCACCTGTTGGTCGCTCGAGGATTGATGTGTCAGCCCTTGTCCATCTACCATCGAAGCCTCAAAGGACTGGGGAGCTTGTGGTCCGCTGCTCCATACATTCTCGTGCTCATGCTTGAGGTGCCTGAGCAGGGAGTCGCTACAGAAGTCAGTGTGAAGATCTGTCTAGGCCTCCAACACACTCACTTCCGTCCATATTTTCTACCACATTGCACGCATTCGAAGGGCTTCTCTTTGGTGTGCGATCTTATGTGGCGCTCGAGGTGTTCGGTCTTGGAAAATGTCCGTGCACAGACAGGACATTTGCGTTTGTTCTCCCGTAGAATTCGTTTCTGCACGACACCGTCCTGGGCTGAATCCATTTCAAGCGTCGTCACCACATTTCTTCAAGTCACAAGTGGCGGAGAAGTTTTTTGTGGAAGTTGTGGCGGCTGACTGAGATGGTCTGCTTGCATGCGGGGATTTCTCCGCAGAGTTCACAATCCACAAGCCAATCATTTTGAAGGGTCGAACATCTATGAGGGTCATTGATGCGGGGCTTTTTACTAAACACTGCAAACTTCCTGCTGTGGACGAATGTGGCATTTGCGCATGGAACGACCAATGTGATCGGTCGGAGGCTGCATAAGGAGGCTCTCCAGTCCTCGCGAGGTGCGGAATGGCATCTCGAACATTTGTCAGAAGACACTGATGGGCTAAATTTAATTAGCTCTGTTCCCGACCGTGCTTTCACCTTGACAACAGTGCCTCTATCGCTGCAAAATCGAGGCCTACCTCCCGTACCGCATTCTTGCCACGACAGCAGCAATGGTTACGTCAATAGACCAGCGACCTGAGGAAATCAAGATCTCCGAGCTTATTCAAGTGAGGCATAGCACCAGTCCTCCAGGAACCAGATGCTTACAAGACCAGGACCATGGGCCAAGTCGAGGGCCTAGTCCCAATAGAGGTTCTTCACTCCCAGACTTCCAAGCAATTGGCGCAAATCGTGCACAAAAGCTGGAATGGCTTCAGTCAAGGGGTATCGATCGTTCCGCTCAGGTCAAGTTAACTAAGCTGGCACACATGAGATATCAGCATCCTGATCTGCTTGAGATTACAAAGTTCTTGAGAGGTAAGCCGTGCAACGCGTTGTTTGGGATGTTGGCTTATCCCTGGCAGACTTTGGAATGCATGTTATGAAAAAGACCGATAACGAACGATGGTATCGCGGCTATGGACCCGATCAGTACGTTTATTATGCCAGAAAAGGACCCAAGGCTTTCCTCGGCGGTGCATTTGAAGTAGAGACTCGTGATGACCTGAGAAGGTATGCTTTTGTTCGTGGTTCTTTTCGGGGCTGACATTTTAAGGGTTCTGAATATTCCAAACGTAACAGTACTAAGCAACGGCATTGAAGAATTGTCGAACGCACCAGGTGGTGGCCAGATTGTCACAGTCGAGGATTTAGAAGGCTTTCCAGTCAATTTCATACATGGACAATCAGCTCCTGAGACGACTCACACAACACCCGAGAAGCTAGTCTTTAACGATGAAACACACAAACCACGTCAAAAGCGTTTTCAAAGATTCGAGCCAGGTCCGGCAGCAGTCTATAAGCTCGGCCACTTCGGCATGGTAGTGGAGGGTTTTAGTTCCCAATTGGATTGGTATACACGGCACTTCAACCTCGTTCCTTCCGACATCTTATACGTCTCTGCGCCTCAATCGACAGAGGGCGAACCAGCCAGGACCGAGGTGGCAATGTTCGCCCACATCGACCGTGGCGACGACCTAGTCGATCATCACACGTTGTTCTTGACCAGTGGTAAAAAGCACCACGTCCATCACTGTAGCTTCGAGATTCACGACTTTGACACTCAGGCTCTAGGCCACCAGTGGCTTGCAGCTAAAGGATATAAATCCGTTTGGGGAGTTGGCAGGCACATTCTTGGCAGTCAGATCTTTGATTATTGGTGGGATACGACCGGGAATATGATCGAGCATTATGCTGATGGTGACCTGGTCAACATGGATACTCCGATGGCATTCGGACCAGCAGGGCACGAGGGCTTGGCAGTATGGGGCCCGGAGGTGCCAAAGGCCTTCTTAAACTAGATGGCATGCGTGTCTTTAGGATGTCATTTGTAGTACATGTTCAAATTATTCTTTAGCTCCATCTCATTTATGCCTCAAATGGGCGGGTAATGTCGGATATCAGGGCGTAGAGGTCTCAAAGAAAACGTGATGCTGCGCAGAAAAGAAACCAGTCTGTAAGACCTTTTGCCACTCAGGGACATGACAAGCTCATTCATGGTACATTTT
>Ga0068628_1000341_pt1 | contig 15415 bp, 22 predicted proteins | sample InSIn2gowninarea_FD_77431 | JGI IMG/M metagenome (GOLD analysis project Ga0068628, IMG submission 77431) | Clean room microbial communities from NASA Spacecraft Assembly Facility at Jet Propulsion Laboratory, Pasadena, California, USA -... ... | reverse complement strand
AAGCAGTGATTCACACATCATCTATATACATAGAATCATTCTACTCCATGGATAACTCCTAGGAAGCAAACCTCTCTACCCATTCATCGATGTTCGCAGTTTGACCCGACTTATGGGTATGCCTGGTATCTGATGGGCATGGAAAATTCATCGAATGACGATTTCGAGAAGAGCGCAAAGTGCTTTAGGGAGGCTCTGAAGTGCGATGCTAGAATGTTTCAGGCCTGGTAAATGCATCTACAAGAGTGTCGATATCACTACTAAATCTGGTAGGTACGGACTTGGAAGTGTATATAAGAACGAGAAAAAGCACGCTATGGCGGAAATACATTATCGCAAAGCGCTAGATTTACAGCCAAATGATCCGATCTTCCTGCAATATTTGGGCATGGTATGTCATAATTTTACTCTGCCTCATCTAGCTAAACTCTTGAGTAGACTTTGACAGAACAGCATAAATGGGAGGAAGCTTTAGATGCTTATACGCGAGCCTTGGAGCTCAATCCACAGCTGACCCAGTGCATGTATAACAAAGGAAAATTATTAATGCTCTTGGATGATGAGCAATCAGTGGCGGAAGCTCAGGCTCTATTCGAGCGAGCTCTTGAGCTCCGTCCTGACGAGCCTAAGATTTGCGAAGCGATGGGTGAACTCTTGAGCGGTCAGCATGACTTCCAACGGAGCGTAGAGTATTACCTGAATGCGGCAAGCAAATACCCAGATGACAAGTACAAAAGACGTGCTATGGATAATGCTCGCATGACTTATAGTAAACAAAGTCATCAGTCGGGTCAAACTGCGAACATCGATGAATGGGTAGAGAGGTTTGCTTCCTAGGAGTTATCCATGGAGTAGAATGATTCTATGTATATAGATGATGTGTGAATCACTGCTTAGCTGCATCTTTACAACCCATGCCTGCTTTCCTATAAGCACTGAAACATCTCATTTTTTAGCACAAATTCCTCTCCGCCTTCTTTCCTTTTTTGGGCATCCAGCCACACCCATTCCTCGCCATCCTGTATTTCTCATTCTTGAGCTTGAAAAAGCTCTTCTTATTCACACACACTCTTCGACTAAACTCGACAGATCATCCCACAACCCTATCTACACATAACAATACGATGAGTGCTCCGCAAAAGACCTATATTTTTGGATTCGCTGAAGGTGGAAATCCTGATAAATATCTTGAGAACTTGATAAAGGAACACAGTAACCGACAATCATGAATTATGAATGTGTATGAAATGTACTAACAGCATAGTGTAGATGCTACGGTGGTGCACAAGTATAGTATGAAGAGTCCTGCTTTTGCTGTGCAGTTACCAGAAGATGTTGGAGGTATGTTGTTTTCGTGAGTGAGAATGGTTGTATCTGATGGACTGATGTATGAAAGTAGCCGGTATCATGGCAAATGCGAAAGGAGATAGTGAATCTGAATTTGTGGAATTTGTGGAAGAAGATTCTGATGTGCATATATGAATTGCGACATCTTTAGACAATTTGGCTTATTCGAGTTATCGGTCTCGAGCGCTGACACCGGAATCATGATTATGTACAGACTATACTACATTGTATTCAACAACACAAATACTCGACTCTTCGTCATCCTCTATAGCATTCGTTATTTGTCGCCTCCCCATGAGAATTTTGTCATTTTTCGTTCTGTCGGTCGCGTTCTGTTCTTCTTCTTCTTCTTCTTCTTGTTCTGTTCAACCTCAAGCGTCTACATTGAAACGCTTACCCCATTCATTGGACTCAATGACATCACCCAAACCCCTCACTCTCCTCCACCTCCATCCATCTCTCTCTCTACTCGCCCCCGCCTCACCACTCCACTACGCACTCCCAACCACCGCACTCCCAAACCCACCCGCAAAAAACACAATACACACATACATACCAACAAGTTACGCAGCCGCAAATAAAATAAACAGAAACACAATACAAAAAAATAAATGGATCACAATGACACGACATACAAGTGAACATATCGCAAAAATGGAAGGAACGGAAATACCGAGAGAAAAAGTGAAACGAATTGTGCAACAAATAATTGAGAAAATAGAGGGAGGAGGAATCGTGTATTGGATAGAGGAGGAAACGGAGGTCGAGAAGATGCTGAAAAGTCGCCCAGAACTAAAAACTGTAGAGGACACCGATGTGACAAGTCAGTCGGCCACGCCAGCCGAAAGCATTAGCGCAAGGCAAGGAAATACGGTCGAAGAAAAGGTTAGACAAATGGAGCTTACAAAGCCATTAGAAAGTGCACATACGCATAATGCTTGCGCCGAAACCAAGGCAGAAGATCTTGAAACAATCAGAAGGAAGCGAGGTAGACATACTGATGTGGCCCGACATACAAATGTGGCAGCGACATTCACATATCCACCAACACAACTACATGAGCCTGCGAATACGCTGAAGTCTCTATTGCAGTCCAGAAATAGGGAAGGCCCTCAAATTGATGTCATCCTGCGTGGGCTAGCTACGCCTGAATCCGTTTACCTTGCGATTCAGGCAGGTTTTAAAGTTGTCGACACCACGATAGTAGACTTTCTGTCTAAACAAGGGATTTTGATATGTTTTGGTGAGCTGCCGTACGATCATCAATGCTTCAATATGCACTCGACGAAATATGCCGATGTTTTCAGAACAGTTGATAATGATTGCGGATGTAAGGGCTGTCGCGAAGGCCACACCCTTGCGTACATTCATCATCTGCATACTATCGGAGATATTGGTGCAGTTGTAGCATGCTTAACTCATAACCTGTATACCTTCGAGAACTGGATTCGAAGGCTAGAAACTACTGCGAGCCATATATAGAGTTTACTATGATGTAAGAAACATCCATAGCATTCTTTGTCACTCGCTCATAATGCTCCCGCAGGAGTACTTCCTGATCTCTTAGCTTGATGATGATTGAATTATTTATGTGTATATAGCTTCTTTATTGGATCTTAGATGAAGATCGTGTCGGGCTATTGAGTTGTCCCTGTACTCTCAAACTGTGTAGATAAGCTTGTAGATCAGGCATTGTTAATGGTTTTGTGAGTACTGCATTGCACCCAGCTTCCAATGCAAGCGTCTTCTGCTCAGCTCCAATGTGTGCAGTCAGAGCAGTGATATTGTTTGTATAACCCAAAGAACGTAAAGTAGTTGTCGCTTCAAATCCATCGCACTCTGGCATCGAAATGTCCTAGTAGCAGATTAGCATAGTACAACACCTGTGGCGATATACTCACCATCAGAATTAAATCAAATCTCCGTTCTTTTGCCGCTGCTATTGCTAAAAGGCCATTCCCAACGACTACAATATCGGATATCCCACATTTAGTTACCATACGTCGGAAAACACTTTGATTGACACTGTTGTCATCTGCTATGAGTACAGACGCAACCTTGTGCCCTATACTTTCTGTGCTGATCGAGCTACCGAGCGATGATGCTGCACACTGCGAGGCTTCCTCGACCACCAATGGTATCTTAACGACAAATTCTGATCCATGTCCTTTGACACTTGTTACTTGTATACCACCACCCATAAGGTCTGCCAACTGTTTGCTGACTGCGAGTCCCAATCCTGACCCGCCATACTTACGAGAAAAGCTCGGGTCTGCTTGCGAAAAGGGAAGGAATAAGCGAGATTGAGTTTCAACAGACATTCCACATCCTGTGTCTGAGACAGTGAAGTGCCAAATTCCATCGATCAGTTGAATCTTAAATATCACGATTCCTTTCAGAGTGAACTTAAAGGCATTATTGAGAAGGTTCTGCAAAATTTGCCTCAGGCGATGGAAATCTCCGGATAGACGATAATTGCCCAAATTGGGAGGATCAATAACAACTTTGAAAGCGATATCAGTATTTCTGGCTTTAGCCTCGTAAACAGCAGTCAGCTGATTGATCACAGTGTTCGCGAGGCTGAATTGTTTCGTTTCTAGAGTCAATTTGCCAGCTTCAATCTTCGAGAAGTCTAAATGTGGTTTAGTTAGATCTTGTACGTATGAATCCCAGTTCAGATGCTACCAAGTATATCGTTCAAAATATAGAGCAGATGCTCTCCTGATGTACGAATGGTCTGCAATGATTCCATTTGCTCCCGTGTCATCTTGTCCGGAGATCCAAGTTGTAATTCTTGGTAATCAGTGAACATGGGAAGAGAGGTACAGGAGAATGATTACCAGCCATGCCTAGTATGCCGACAAGTGGAGTTCGTATCTCTGTTAAAAGTAAGAAACCATTCGAGTACTGAGGCAAAGCACGTACCATGTGACATATTTGCGAGGAATGTTGATTTGGCCTGATTTGCACTAATCGCTTGATTCTGGGCTTCAACTAATTCGTGAGTGCGATTTGCAACCTATTGCCGACATCTAAAGTTGAGTTCATCAATGGATACGGAACTGATACCTTCGTTTCCATGAAGTAATACTGATCATTGAGATTCTGAGCTAGAGCCAAGAAGCTGCTAGCAAGATCTGTTATTTCGTCATGAAATGGAAGAAACGTCCAGTCTTGCTGCATGAACGGCTGCAAATCAATAGGCGCATTATGTGTATTCAGCGTAAGAAGATGCAATCGACGTAATGGCAATACAGCATAGTAATTGATTGGAACTAATAATAAAAACAAAGCTACCATGATCGCAAAGCCAACACTCAACAAAATGTTCCTTAAAGCTCGTACAGGGCCATCGACTTGGTATTTGGATACCTGTAACGCAAGGACCCAATTCAAATTCCCATAGGTAGTGGTGGCGAATCCAGCGAATGTCTCGATATTGACCAAATTGTAGAAATCACTGACGGTTCCCTGTCCGTCTTGAAATGCTTTCTTTATGGATTCATCTGCTGAGAACGGATATACTTGACCTCCTATCTCCGGATCTATAACATATATGCTCGGTCAGGATCTCTGCCCAACCTATTTCTTGAACATCTTACGTGCATCTGGTGGAAGTAGCACTGTGAAGTAATCAGAGGCTATTTTTGCAGCTAAGATAACGTCTGCTGAGCTTTCTATATCACTTGGCAGAATGTTTACTACATTCGAAAGCGTATTAGTGTCGAAAACTAGCTGGAGTAGGCCATAATTGCCATTGGTGGTCGCATTGTAAAGTTGGAGGTTCCAGATGGTAACCCACGTACCACCGATGAGCATGGGAAAAGATACAGGCACCACCATATTGTTGTCCAGCGCAGTAGTATACAACTCTACCTGCCCATTCGAAGCTGATTATGATCAATACTCGCCTCATGTTGCTGAAAATTCAGTTTACCTAGCACCGTACCAAATGTCTGATTAGAATAGCTGTTGCCGAGCGCCCTTCCCGCAAGAACGCTCTTGATTGTACTCATTCCATTGACAAGATCTTGTTCGATAGCAGCCTGATTGCATGATCCAGTTTGATGGAACTTATATATCTCTTGAGAAAAGAGAATTCTTGTATTCAAGGAATGCATCGTCGAATTGATGTAAGAGAGGTATTGATCGATCTGCAAGGCTTTCAATCCTGCTAGCGATTCGTACCGTGTGTCATTGCTGTTGGTGCAGATCAAGCTCAAGTCTCAAGAAATATTCACATTATCCATTTACCGATTATATATATAATTCGCATTGTTGAACCAAGAGACCAAACTTACGGTCAAAATACTAACCAACACAATAAGTAAAGATGAGGTGAGAAGTTTCCATACTATATTGACTGCGTAGAACCGTTTTAAGCTTTATTCTATGCACTGAGTTAACGGTCTTACATCTTAGAGGTCTCGGAATATTCCAGTGCTGATTCCTGCGCGAAGTCGTGTACGGCGGCATCAACTTGAATGGCTATAGCGATCAACTATGGAAGCTAGTAAGCTACACTATAAGTCAGGTTCCAGTCGGTCACACGTGGTGAGCCTTTCTTATCACTTGTTAATTGCTGTTTTACCCGCAGAATTCTCCTTGGCACTGCACTTGAAGCTCCTTGTATAAAAACTCCTTCCACAATATCTCGACCGTCCGTTCCCGCTTCGCTGTGATCCAGTGTCCTAGCTGACGCGCCTTAGAGTTGGGATTGGGGGGCGCAGCATGACGTATTAGATCATGAACAAATATTAGTCGCTTATATGATATCAATTGACCCGTGACATGTTTGTTTTTCACACAAGCTTGTTTATTATGCATGATACCGGCTGCAATAGACAGTATTCTCCATTTCGTGTGCATGACTTGGCCTCCAAGTGTAGACTTTACTCATGAAGAGTCAAAGGGTGACGTCGGTGTTTTTCTCTTCAGTGATGACTCCTACGAGTACAGAAACACCCCCCCTCCACCCACCAATCCTTACGATGTCAACAACACCACGCACACCCATAGATCTCGACGCCCTCCCCGAAGCATGCTGCCCATACTGCAAAATCACAAACGCAAAACCAATGATCTGTTGCGACGGATGCTCAAAATGGATACACAAAGAATGTATACTATACGACATCGAAAACGCACAAACATTCATATGCACAAAATGTACAATTATATTCGGATGCAAAACTATCGATGAAGGAGAATGTAGAAATGCCGAACAGAAACAACATGAAACGATTAGTCACAAGCAGATACATAATAAGATCGAATGCAAAGGGCAAGGTCATGACGAGAAACGTTGCGCGCGCGAATATATACATCACAAGTTTCAAAGGATACGGAATGTTTATTTCACATCACGGAATAATGATCTAGAAGTTTTGAAGACCATTTCACAAGAAGGCGCACTACAAGATACGCGCTTTGAGGTTCTGACCGCTCAGAACGTAGCAAAGACCCGGAATATTATCAATCTCTATGCTAGAGAGAAAGAACTACACCAAATATTACAGAAGATTGTCACGGTGAAAGAGGACTTTGACAAGATGGTCACGATTGTAGCGCGCTGTGTAGGTGACCAAGAATTTTGTGGCTATGTACCCCGTATATGGACCATGATACCTGAGAAGGCTGATCATGAAGATATTTTCGATCAGATGTGTCGCCTTGGTCGCAAATGTGCTATACATCCTGGATGGGCAGAGACGAGACGGAAGGGATTAGTGTTGTGGTGGAGAGAAACGGTAAGAGCCTTTTCATTGCACTAATTACCTCATCTGATTGGTATAACGTAGCTATTTGAGTATGACAAGCTATCCTCCCTGCGTGAGCAATCTGAAATCGAATTACAAACGTCTCTACTCTTTGAGAACCGTGTACTGAATGGAGTTGTCGATGAGAATCTTGCTGACTGCTTGAATTATGTCCAGTGATCAGATCTAGCCATCATTTCCTGGCCGTTCATGAACTGCTATCTTATATTCGATTGTATATATTGTACACCATTCCTCGGAATTGTTGTTTATCTTGTTACATGGCCCAGTCCCTTATTTTCAGCCTGACCACCGCCCAATTTGCTCTCCCTGACCACCCCACTTTCTCCTTTCGTCTATCGTTACGAACAACATTCTCCACCCTCTCCTCCATACCAGGATGTCCACCGATTCTCTCCCCACCTCGCCCTCCAACCCGCTCCCACTCCCACCAGCACTCCCCACCAACCCACCGCCAGCACCGCCTCCCATCTCCACAATAATAGATTCAAAATTAATAATACCGACCCGCCTCCTCTCCTCCGAAACTCCCCTATCACCCTATTCCGCAGCCTCAGGATCACAACCATTATCAGCAACAAACTTTATACCTAATAATACACTTGTTCAATCTCCAAACGCACCAACAACAACAATGACAACAACAGCAGTATCAAACCCACCACCCATCATCACACAACAAGTCTCAACAAACCCGCTACCATTCACACACGCAACACCACAAAATCACGCAGTCACACTACTGGAAACACGAATCGCTATATGGAAACCCTTACTCGAAAGCACAATCACATTCTTCACCGCTGCGAAAGAAGAGGAAGAGAAAAAAGTACATGACGTAAATCGATATATTCTTGGTATCAGTGAAGTGGAAAGAAAGGGGAATGAAAAGGCAAATTCACTAAATATAGGTAACGAAGATACAAACAGTCAAGGAAACGTTTCATCAGCACACTTCTGCTTCAGTGGACTTGAACCGGTGCAAGAGCAAGGTTTCGATCATTAGCTGTTGCCATACAGTTGATAGGGTTGGGATACTGATCCACTTTCATAGTGGCTTCTAAGGACGTTGCAGCTAAACTCAATCTCACACTAAAGGATATGGCGGAAGATCATGCCGCAAACATCAAAATCATACAAACGCAATTCATTGAAGAACTAGAGAGACTCAACAAGGAAGTGCGAAAGAAAAGCAGAGTAAGACAGTCATATATCGGACTGCAAGTATACTTACATGTCCAAGTATTTTTCTGAGCAATTAGATCCTATATTAAAGCGTACTGCGGCCTATAGATCAAAATTTTCCTCAGACCTTATCAGTTATGCACATACCCTAGCAGAGTTTTCACACGATGCTTCGATGAAAGCCAATGTCCCGCAAGATCCCTGGATTACAGCTTCGTCTCATGCAACTCGGGTCAGGCTCACTGTTGATGCGGAACATGAAAGTGGCAAACAGCTGAAAGAGATCATGGAAGAGATGGGACGCTTCGACGGACATCTGACGTCACGTGTTGGCAAAATCGTTCAAGATTATGAATCGTGGAAAGCACGGCGCTGGGAATCAGAAAAGGTGAGCTCTGGCGACCGCTTCTGCTGATCAAGTATTTACTTATAATTCATCAGAGTCGCTTGGCACTGTTAAATCAACTTTTCAATCCTTCCCTGAATCCTCCGGTGGATGGCCAGAGTTGGTTCTTTGCTGCTTTTCTGAATCAACATGGCATTGCAGAAGCTTTGGGGCCCTCATTTACGATTGATAATTACCTACCAAAATCTCATGTCATACCCCCGATAGAAGGTCCATTGTACGAATCATTTGTTAGCCAGAACAAGAAAGGAATATGGAAAGTCGCCTATGTAGTGCTATCCCGATATGGGTTCTTGCATATATTTAGGGATGTCGCATCCAACTTGGAAGATCCGCAGGTGATTAAAGATCAAGGGATTATGCAGACTCTTCGCAATCCCACTGAGCATAGTGCACCCAAGACGTATTTCCTACGCCAATCTCATGTCGAAGTAAAAGCAGCGGAAGAGCATCAACTGGAGATCATGGTGCCGCGAGTTGAAAGAGGCTTCCTCGGCCTAGGCAAGAAGAAAGAACGTGGCTTTGACACTCTCATATTCCGAGTGGAGCCAGATACAAATCACCCTGACGTCACTAGAGACAGGTTCCTTGAGCAATGCAGCAGTGTGCTATTAGCGAATAGCAGAGAAGAGCCAAAGCTACCGCCTCCATGACAGCATCTTTGTTGAGCAAATAGTCCAGGGGCGATAAATTAGACTTTACGCGTTTGATAAATTTATTGATCGTTACTTTGTTTTCGGAAATTAGTTTGTTCCCTCAGATCACCAAGTACACATTTTCCTCCCTGATCTGAGTCAACTCATCTTGTTCCTCGACATACCAATACTAAACGTTGATTGAAACATGGTTTCTCACAAGTTCATCTATATTGCTGCCGAATCAGCTCAATCGGTGATCGTCACTGGTACTTTCGATGAATGGAAAGCAAATGCACAGATGGAGTCGAAAGGAGCTGGAAAATGGGAGAAAGCAATCGAGATCACACCTGGAGAAGTCATGTATAAGTTTGGTATAGATATGCTTAATCCTTGTTCTGCTCATGTATGTCTGAGATATCTATTCCATAGTTGTCGACGGACAATGGGGGATCGCCGAAGATCAACCAACAAAGAATGATGAATCCGGTCATGCGAACAATGTCGTCACAGTTCAAGAAACACAGTCAAAAGAAGATCTTACTCAACGTCAATCAGTCAATTCATCACCTACACCAAGTCATATGAGCAAGACACAGAAGAAAAAACTCAAACAAAAAGCCAAGGAAGCTAAAAGGAGTCAGGAAGGAATAGACGGTATTTATTCGATTTTGATCTCAATCTGAAGGCTGTATACTGATTCTGTTGCAGGCAAGAACTCAAAAGATACGTCCGAAGAAAGTCTTGCAGGTATTTCTTCTCACGACAAATGATTAACAATACATATGCTCATGTTCTTATAGAAGAATTAGCACCAGCGGAAGCGAAGCTAGTAGCTGTCCCCGTGGTAGAGCCAACCGGTGCCGTAGTGCAAGAAGCAGTCCAGCCTGCCTCTAATCTCACGAGCATTCCAGTAGAATCAATTCCAACACCAGCCGCTGAGGTAGCACCTGTTCCTGCTGAGCCAGTTGCAGCTGTGAAACCACTATCAGCCACAAAGGTAGACGAGAAGCCCATTGTAACTGGGGTCGTGAGGGATAGTCCTTCACCAACACCCCAGGAAGGGGCTCCTACAGCTTCGAGTCCTGCCTCATCGCCTTCCAGGTCTCCCAAAAAATCTGGACTGATAAAGCAGCTCAAGCGAATGTTTACGATCAGCAGATCACCAAAAAAATCGCCACAAACAGCTCCTAGCGAAGCCGTTCCAGTAGCTACCTTGCCAGCTGCTGCAATATAGCGAGTCGCAGCCATTCTGCTGGCGCTTGATTCGCTTCATTCTGCCTTTCCGTCAGTTTCTTCACTATCTCCTAGATACCAGCCGATCGAAGCTGTAAGAGCGCTTCTAAGCCATTCTCCATAGACATACGAACCAATTGTTCTACTCGTTCCCCAGATATTGAGGCCCATAAAGACTCCTTCAATAGCTTCTAATAGACTCCAATTATCTTCATGTTTGACGATCAGATTGTTGGCGCCAAAATGAAATAATGTAGTAATGCGAAACTTGACTGTTGTGCCAAAGCAATACCGTAGTGTACCCTAGCGGAGTTTCTAGCATAAGTGATCATGGGCAGCCAGTATGCAATGCTACCTTAACGTTAGCATCTATCGAGATGAGCTTATCATTGTTCCCCCAAGTGATGTTATTGATGTCAGTTTCCATAGTGTCAAATATTCTTGCCATGAACCTGAACATTTTCTTCATGTCTCTGAGGAGGTAAACTCAGTGAATGGGTGTGAAGGACAATATGAATCTACGCGTTTTCACAAAACCTACTTTTTGGTATGTGTATGGACTAGCGGATGCGAAAATTCAACGTCATTATGATAGTACCTGGCCAATGCTTGGTCGTGGTATGAGGTATCTAAGTACGTTGAGGGTCAGACAGGTTCAAGGACTCGATCGAGTCACAGTGGAGCTAAAGGACTTACTATGAACAGTGTACAAATATGCATGCAACTTTTTGGCAATATCAAGCTTGAATGCAATTGATTTCGGTACTGGTGATAGGGGCGTCGGTGGTGGAGGAAGAGGCGATGTGTTAGACGGATTCGTCATTTTGACAATCGCGGTTGGCACCAAGTGAAATAACAAAATGATTCGCAGTACAGTATATCGACCAAAAGAGTTTCAATCGTGGCTGAGGTCAATCCTCGGCTATGAACAACAGAGATGATTATATGTTTTGAATAAAGAAAGAGCTGAAGAACTTTTATTCAGTATAAGCTGTCTTAATCACTCACCGTCATACGATTATACAGACTACATTCAGCTGTGGCATCAGACCAATCTCTACTTCGCAATTTTGTCGTAATATCTCATGTCCAACTGTACGTACCTGATATTATCTTTGAAATCTAGAGGGTACACCATGCCTCCAACGGGTAAGGAAACATACTTGTCGGTTATAAGTGAATTGATGCTGCGCGTCCCGATTACGAACTGACAACTGCCAATATCGATAGGCACAACGAGGAGCCAGTAAGTTCCACGATAGTAGTTGGAGTTTTTTTTGTTCTAGGTATACCTCAGCAGTCTCGTTATTTCCATACACACTTTTGTCCGGCCTTTATCCAAGAAATATATAAGGATCAGTTTTTTCCCAAGGCAGGCTCCACAGTGGTTTTGGTCTACATTCTCGACCTTGAATTAAACACCTGTATCGGTTATCTGCTCAGGTCCCTATGTTTCTTGGAAGTTTTTCTTATTGTATTGTCCACCCTCAAACAGTCTCCCTTTTTACACGTGTAGCTTAAAATTTCCGTCACCGCCTGGGTTCCTTGCACGCCAATACGAAAATTGTTCAGTATCAGACTGTTGGGATTCATTGGTGTGGGAATTCCATTTGAATAGGCATTCGTGAATGCTATATATGTTTATATACCACAAATCATGAGGGGTAACACTTAAATTGAAGAAAGGTATGACGTCACACGATTAGGGCAAGGTGGTACGCGTAAATAGTCAGTAACATCAACACTTAATAACAGACTAACATATAAAGTATCAAATTCGAGTAATATCCGCTCTATACAGTGGTCAGCAACTGGGTGTACGGAATAGCCTTTCATTAGCCTCACCAGCTCACCCATGGCAACTGTATCCGTAGGTATAAGACAGGGCAACAGGCACGAGGAAACAGAATTGTATGAACTTCAAGGGTCACCCTGCATAAATAGATATCCCGTCTATTCAGAGCTGATGCTAGCCTTCAATACTCCTATTGTTGTATCACTTCTCCACGCGATATTCTTGGAGCTCTACACAAAATTTGTACAGCCTTAAGTCTAATCTGCGCCAAGTCTCAGCAGTAACAAAGTCACATATGTACAACGTCACCTGCAAGAGTGACTTCAGAGTAGGCTCTCATGACTACGTTTGCAAACCACATCAAAAGAAGGTATCCATATTCGCTCAGGATCTTTCCCTCATCCCATATTCTTACGACTGCATATATGTATCTTGCATCTCGTTCATTAGGCCTTGCAACCTGTCCGTTACTGGCAGTGAATTACCTGCAAAACTCGATATAAATTTGCTCACTGGATCGACATCAATTCTGGCACGTTCGCATAGCATCAACACTCGCTTGATGCCAGTTCGAATTGGTACGCCTTTTAGATCTTGCAGTATTCGTGATCTCTCTCGCTCCTGGAACAAGTTCAGCTTGCCCATGATGCAGTCCAATGCTTCGAGACTGGTGACAGGATTTACAGGGATCTCAGCGTTGAAACTGTCGATCATATCCATTTCCTTCAATATATTGCGATTGTTTGTAGTACCAATGATGATTAGTTTCTTGCCCGGAGGAGGGTTTCGACGCAGGCATACGATCAATGTTTGCAGCACTGCATTGGAGAAGCGAGGGCCGATCTGAACCCAGTCTAACAATCTTTCGATCCCATCGACTAGAACACAGCTCAGCTCACTCTTGTACGCATCGGAGAATGTTTTGGCTATGGCAGTAACTTTCGCCTGTTCGCTATAGCCAATCATCGTCTCGGGAGATATCAGCTTTACGAATGGAAATTTCGATTGTAAAGCGATGGTAGCGGCAAGTGCTGTCTTCCCATTTCCTGGAGCTCCATGAAGCAGGATCGAGATTAATGGTGTAAAGTCCGATGTTTGAGCTTGTTTGACCAGTTGTGCTCCTTCGTCAAGTACACGCTAATAATAAGGCATTTAAGATACAACGCGGATGTCCTACTGGGAGTATTACCTGAACATCTGCTGAGAAGTTTATGATGCCATTGGAGACACAGCCTTGAACTTCTGCTTCACTGACACCGAAAGCTGGCTTAATCTCATCTAAGGCCCTTTCGAAATCTTCTTGACAGACTTTCATGTTATCAAGATCTGTAACCTGTGCACCGGTTTCCACTTTGATTCTCTTATTCATAGCGAAAGAACTTGCACTTTTCACCAGACCAGCTATTTCGGCACCAGAGAAATTCTTAGTTTTGAATGCTAATGTCGAGAACGAAACATCTTCGTGAAGCAACTTGTGGGCAGACATCTGATGGGTGTGTATCTTTATAATTTCTAGCCGGCCATTCTCATCTGGTAGCGATATCTCCATGTGCACCTCTAATCGTCCTGGTCGTAATAAAGCTTCATCGATCATATCCAATCGATTCGTCATACCAATGACGAGAATGTTGTTCAATTGCTCAACACCGTCTAATTTACTCAGAAGTTGATTGACTACACTATCACCAACTTATTCTTGCGCCCAGAACGGTAACAAATGCTGTATTCCAAGCTTGGCCAGAAGTGATGGCGGACAGATACGGGACGCAAACGCTCTTCTGAAAATTGCACTGAACTGATTGCCTAGTCCTCCTATGCCCATGTCCTCAAACTTGAAGTTTGGCTGTAATACAGCATTTGTTACCGTTCTGGGCGCAAGAATAAGTTGGTGTCGACCGTGCAGAATGCAAGGAAGAACAATTACCGCCCTCCACCTTTGATCTTGAGAGCACTTGTAGCATCTTTACGGAAGTCGATCTGAGATTCAGCGACGAGTAGACCTCTCCTCCCAGCAGTGGGTGGGGATGTGGTGCTACCGGTGATGGAGAGATTGGTCAGATCTGCCACTGTTCCCAGAAGTACAGAGCCTCGATAATCGAATGCCAGCAGTTGACCGACTGTAAAGATCTGTTGAGAGCAAACCTGTATCCATCTACAATCAGTTTCCCCGGATTCTTTTCCACTAGACTATCTAGAATGTACCTTCTTGAAGATCTCGGCAACACTTTCACCTTCAAACTCTTCCGTCTGACCTTTTTCGTGATTGTATCTCAACTGTAGTGTGAGGGTATTGATAAAAGAGTTATCTCCGTCGGCCTTGATGATATCGAACGGCGCTACTTGTACGTCTTCTCCTAGTGATAGATATACCCACTGTCTGTGCCATTTGGCAGCTGCAACGTGTCCAGGTGGTACTGCTGGATCATTTCTATAAGATACTTTTCAGAATACTAATTAAGAATACCTCGACTTCTTTTGCAGGTCTGACGGCCTTTTCTCCAGATGTGCTGTGTGCTGTGTTCAAGTATGTTATAGATAGTTTACCTAGCGCTGAGTACATATTCTCCATTCGTACTTTTTACAATCACATGTTGTATCTTAGACGCATCAAGGTCTTTTATATTGAATATGAGTGCATTTGTGAGTGCTGCTGCGTTCGAAGGTGATTCGCGCACTCGGAACATTGTATACGATTGTGGTGAAGAAGTTAACAAGGATTACGCAGAATGGTTCAAGCAACAGGTTCGGTCCAGCCACATCGCATCTGAAATGAAACGAGTCTAAAATACGAGACTGGTCTGAGCTCCAATATGGCGATAAGTTGATAGCAATACTACACAAAAACATTACCAAACCAATATACTTGGCTATTCGATCATTGAGCACCGTCGTCTGCGCAACATAATAATCTTCGAATTGATTCGCTCAAAGATGGACAGGCAACGAATATCGCTTACAATTGTAACTAAGCGATTTTATTCAAGTTTTTTCCTTTATGCAATCTCTCTTCTCAGTGAAGAACTCTCGCTTT